>ERZ808040.651-NODE-651-length-28482-cov-3.931244_pt1 | contig 28482 bp, 37 predicted proteins | sample MGYA00380191_ERZ808040 | MGnify/ENA primary metagenome ERZ808040 (study PRJEB31490, sample SAMN06133395) | mouse gut metagenome | isolation source: J6 | host: mice | place: China: Chengdu | collected 2015-05 ...
TATATTAATTTCACTATATATGTTTCTTTAAGTAACGTCTATATAATGTTCCTACAAGTATAACTAAAATCATGACAACTCATTGACTTGTCACTTTAAGGAACGTATACTATAGGTAATTATGTCACCGAAAGGAACAATGCGATGTCAAATGTACGAGTATGGCTAAAAGAACGCCGTCAAAAAGCGAATTTTACTCAAGATGAAATTGCAAGCTTAACGGGAATCTCTAGAAGTTACTACACACATATCGAACAAGGTACTAAAACACCATCCGTTCCCGTCGCCAAAAAACTTGCCGATGCATTATCGTTTAAATGGGTCTTATTTTTTGAAGATGAAATAGAAGAACCGTAACAGTTCATTCAAGAGGTGAAATGGATGACAACAAAAGAACAGCAAATCGCGGAACAAATGACAATGATTCACAATTCTTTGCAACGTACCATGCAACATTTACAACACCAATACTTGCACCATGCAATGCGGGACATCCAAAACGCACGCGAATCCTTGCAATCCATTCAAAAATTATTGCATAAATAAAGTGTGCCCACTTTCACGCAAAAACACCTTTTCCTTCCGCAACCGGAAAGAAAAGGTATTTTTCATTGTGCACAATAATCTCATGATTAGCGCGAATGCTTCTCAAATTCATCACTTATGATTTGTTAATTCTCCTCAATCACTCGCTCTTGCACCACATTTTCTGCTAGTTCTTTTAACGTTTTTAATGCGTCGATTAAATGATTCATTAGCGCATGCGCTGTCTCTTCTTGCACACGATACGCCGATAAATTAATCGAAATGGAATCTGCTAAAATAATATACGCAATTCCAAAACCATCCTCTGCAACTGGACCGAAAATTCTTGAATGGACATTATCATAGGCCATCCCACTTGTTGAGATCGTATCTGTTCGTAATGTGACAACGCCTTCATCCTCAAACAACGCAGGCAATTCATCAATCCCAAGCTCCTCACCATATTGTAAGCAAACTTGCTCTAAGCCAAATAAATGTCGCTCAATACCAAAACCATTACGACAACCCATAATCCGTTTCGCATGCGCTTCACTTGCTATTTGCATCGCTTGATAAATATCTGCATCAGACGCACCATTTTCGACTGCTTGTACAACTGCAAATTTTTCCATACTTGTTGCTCGTGCACATTCCGTACGTCCTTCACGATAATGTCGAATGGACACAGGCTCATACACACTTTTCAACGTGCCAAATGTGCGGTATTGCGCCAATTGTAATGCAATATGGAAAAAAGCATCTGGACTTAATCGTAATTGTTTGATCGCATCCGCTCCAAAAGATTGCACTTTACTTGACTCAATTAAATACGTTTCGCGCCGTTCAATATTCACTTCTTCTAACAACTGTAAACGTTCCTCAACTTCAGGCGTAAGATGCCAAGTTAGTGGCTTTGCAACAGGCTTCTCATCTGTATACGCTCGCTCCACATAGCCCTCTTTAAAACCATCATTTATATGACTGATAACAGAGAAAATCGTCGTTCCATCGACGGCCGTATGCTCGATACTATAACCAAAACGTCCTCTTTTCGTAATCGACAATTGAATCGTCTTATCATAATACTTACTTTTCGCATGTAACATTAAGTTCTCCAACGCATCTTCTGACGTTTCACTATCCTCATCCACAGAAATCACAATAAGCGCATCTGCCAGTAACGCCAAATTCTGCTCATTCTCAGGATTTAATTTCAATTCATTATAAATATGTGCTGCTTCATCACGTTCAGCTGTTGTAAATAACCCAATATTCACACCATCTTTACGCTGATCGTCCATCACTGCATCGATCGCTTCCGCAATATACCTACTACAATAAATTTCACCACGTTCATTTGTTACAGGCACTTGATACATCTCATTTTTATAAATGAACACAATAAAATTTTCCTCTTTACTAAACTCACTCACAACAAAACTATCCCGATATAATTGAGGTACGCGAACAGAACGGAAAAATGATTGAATTGTCCCATATCCAAAGGTGTCCCTTTTAAAAACATCGGCTCGATTTCTTCATCAATGATTTTATGATAATATTCCGCCACCAAATAACTCGCTCGCCCCGCAAGCTCAGCGGTTGTTGGTACAATTGGTAAATGAGGACGGTCAACTAAAATATTAAAATGCATCCCCGTTGGTAATGAACCACGATACTTCAAATAATGATCTTCCCAAAACGGTGTTAACCAATTATATTCTGCTTCCTCCTTCAACTGCTCAAGCTTTTGTTGTAGCTTCTCTCCTTCACCACCTACTGTAAAGAAATCATCTGCAACACGCTTAGTTTCTTCAAATTGCTTTTCATTCACAAGCGGCTTAATCCACTCTATTAAGTGATGCGCAGTACTTTCCAATGTCGGTAGCGGAAATGTTTTTAATTCATCTTGTAGATCAAATAACTTTTTTATAATAATTGCCCCTTTCTCTGTCAATTGATTTCGTCATCCTTCACATAAGGTGACACGGATTGTTGCCCTCTCTTTAGTTTATACGAATAAAATTGGAATTTCTAACGTTTTTTACATCATTTCCGACAAATTCGTCAATAAACTGTCATATCGTTATTACTTTCTTATTACCCGCTTTTCAAGTAAACTAAAAGAGTAGAATGATATGATTTGGAGGAATCATCGTGAAAAAAATCTTAGCTTCTTTATTGGCGATTACGTTACTTTTCTCACCTGTTGGAAATTTCATTTTCAATGATGCACCAACGGCAGAAGCAAAACGGATGAAAACAGGTAAAAAAGGGTTTAACATGGACAAACAAAAAACCCCTACACAATCGAATATTAAAAAAGAGAAAGAAAAACAAAAAGATTCAAATACAGGCGCAACAAATAAAGGCGCAAAATCTTCATCTGGTGGTATGATGAAAGGCTTATTCCTTGGTGGACTTGCAGGGATGTTATTTGGTGGATTGCTTGCAAATATGGGTGCACTTGGCCCTATTATTGGCATGATGATCAACATCTTAGCCATTCTCGTCTTAGCACTCATTATTAAAAAAGTCATTTCGATGCTCTTCTCAAAAAAGAAGAAAGAAGATGAGCAAAAATGGCAGCATTAATTATCGAAGAACAAGACATTGTGAATGCCATTTGTATTTATATGTCACACGAAAAAGATCTTCAACCAGACGAAATCGAAGTTGAACTATTTTATGATGACGAAGCAGCGGAAGCATACGGAGCAGAAATTACAATCGGTGGCAAGACGACAGATATTAACATGCTCAAAGTCATCTCTGCCATTCGCTTATGGTTAAATTTATATAGCGACATCGACGGCGTCTCCGCTGGTGTCAAAATGCATTTCAATAAAGATGAAGGCTTTTACGCTTCAGCCTGGTAAATAGCAACCCTTAAAAAGACGATGCGATCTTGAGTGAGAGAATCCCTCTTCACAACAATCCATCGTCTTTTTTAGGTTGAAAAACATTTTTTACGATTCGAGTATTCTTCAGATTTTTCTGTTATCATATGAAGAGAATCAGATGTTAGCGAAAAGAGGCGATAAAATGATGAAGGACCCGTGGTTCACAATTCAGGAAATAGATCAAACAACCTTTGCAATTAGCGAGTATGGTCATTGGGAGAAAGTACATTCTTTTTTATTAATCGGAGATGAACAGGCAGTGTTGATTGATACAGGGCTTGGTATTGATAGTATAAAAAGAATGACAGATCAGCTCACAGATTTACCTATTATCGTGATCACCACGCATGTTCACACAGACCATATTGGAAACCATGATGAATTTGAGACCATCTATGTTCACGAACAAGATTCAGATTGGCTCATAAACGGCATTAAAGGACTGCCTATTGAGCAAATAAGAATGGATATTGCGAGAGATATTACAAAACCTACGCCAGAAACTTTTCATCCTGAAACGTATACACCGTATCAAGGAAAACCAACAAAACTTGTAGTAGATGAAGAAATCATTCAAATCGGCAATAGAAAATTGACAATCTATCATACGCCAGGTCATTCCCCCGGTCATATTTGTATCTTTGACGAAACAACTGGTTACTTATTTACAGGAGATTTATTGTATGATGAGACTCCGATATTTGCCTTTTATCCCTCAACAAGCCCTGTTGATTTAGTCGACTCACTTGAACGAATAACTGAAATAGAAAATGTAACAATGATTTATGGTTCTCATAATACATTAGGTCTCGAACCAGCCATTTTGGAAGAAGTAAAAAAAGCTGTTACGTATTTGAAAGAACATCAACTAGTCAAATTCGGCACCGGTATTCATAAATTCAAAGGATTTAGTGTGCAATTTTAACTTTTCTCTAGGACCCAATAAACAACCATATTATGTAAAATATTCCCGCTACAATAAATAATATGAGCTGATACGCAATTTTCAGCATGAACGATTGATTAGTACGACTAAAGACTTTTCTATAAGAAATAACATATAGGAGTGATTAGACAACATGCAATATGATGCAAATAATCCCGAAGAATATTTAGAATTACTTGAAGAAGACTGGCGAAAAGAAAAACTTCTTTTGATTCGACAAATGATTTTAAGCTATGCGCCCGAATTAGAAGAAATTATTCGCTATAAGATGTTGAATTATGGTAAAGCAGACCAGTATATCTTTGCATTAAATGCACAAAAACATTATGTTAGCCTTTATGTAGGAACAATCGATAAAATAGACAATGCAAACATGCTATTAGAAGGCTACAATTATGGAAAAGGCTGCATTCGCATAAAAAATCGATTAAAATGGAACAGACAGGACTAGAACAATTTATCCATCAAACAATCGATATGTGGCGTGCGGGCAAAGACACCTCCTGCTAACATGCACACAATCATACTTAAACTAAGCGATTCTTGAAACCACTTCTTTCGACATTCGTATCTTTCATAAATATCGTCAACTAAATCGATTGATCATATTGGAGGAGATTAACATGATATTATTACATTGGCTAACAATCGGCTTTGTCGCAACAGGATTTATGACGCTTATTTCAATGAAAAAAAGGATGGAAAATAAGGTTGCTGTCGCAATGGATAAAAGCGACCAGATAGAGGAAATGGAACATACCGTTAAACCAATTATTTGGTGGATTGGAGGCGCGATTCTATGGGGTATAATGAGCATCTTTTTAATCGTCTGGTCTTTCGCAAGTTAACAATATGTTTTATTTACTTCACATCTGTACATTATAATCCCATTAATTGGATCCTTAACATTAACCCCTTTACTCGTTAAAAATCCTAAGAAGGTCTCTTTGTGGATTATACTAGCATTACTATGGTTTTCTTTTCTGAAAATAATAATTTATACAATTTTAGTAGTATTGAGAATTGTGCCTGCATAAGTATAATGCCCAAAGGCAACGAAAAGCGTGTCCTTTTAGTTGTCTTTTCTTCACAAAAATCATATAAAACTTAAAAACCAATTCTTCTACAAACGCTATCCAAAAAAAGAAGCGGCTATTGCCACTTCTTCTGAAAGGTTTTATGACTGTGTCGGACTCGTCGCAGTTGCAGATTGATTAGTGAACTTTCCAACGACAAGACCAATCATTGCCCCAATTAGCCCTGTCACAATCCACCCCGCTCCATTTTCAAATAACGGAATGAACTGGAATGTTTCATTAATTTCAGCAACGAGAAGATTGGCATCTTTTAACGCATCTAAAACTGCAACAATCCCCACTCCAATGATTGTACCGACATACACTGCACGCGCCCCTTTAAATAATGAATCTAGTAATACAAGTGCAATGAGTGCAATCGCTAGTGGGTACAATAATAATAAGATTGGAGAAGCCATCGCTAAAATTTTCGTTAAACCGAAGTTTGTAATCACTAAACTCATCGCCGCGAAAATAAGGAGCCACGCTTTGTAGGAAACAGCTGGTACAATTCGTTCGAAGTACTCTGAAACGGCCGATAAACACGCAACATTCGTTGTAATACCTGTTAAGAAAATAACTGTACCAATCATATAAATCCCAATTTGTCCGAACAATGCGATTGAACTTGCTGCAAGTACTTCTCCTCCATTTGATTTGAAACCAATTGCATCAACACTTGAAGCACCAATCCACGCCATTGACAACTGCAATAATACAAGCCCGATAATCGTAATCATGCCCGCTTTAATAAATAAAGAAGACACTTCTTTTTCCGAACGAATCCCTAAACTACTAATTGATTTGATAAAAATTCCACCAAAGACAAATGCTGCAAGCACATCCATCGTGTAATATCCTTCCGTAAATCCTTTCAAAAACATACCTGTCGTATAATGTTCTTGAGGTGCACCAATACTTCCCATCGGTGTGATAAGGGACTTTACGACAATAATAATCAATAGAATACCAAAAATTGGTGTAATGATTTTCCCTAAACGATCTACAAATTTTGTCGTATTCCAGCAAAGTGCAATGGTTAACACAATGAATATTGTTGAGAAAATGAGCAGCACCCATTTCCCATCACTGGACATATTGAAAATCGGATGAATACCGATTTCATACACAACTGATGTCGTTCTCGGAATCACATAAATTGGACCTAATGTTAAAAATAATAATACTGAAAATACAACCGCCAACAACGGACTAACACGACTCGCTAATTTTTCAACCGTGCCGCCGCCTTTCGTTAACGCAATGATTGCCAATAATACAAGACCTACCCCTGAAATTAAAAAGCCTCCCATTGCAATCCACGTATTCGTTCCTGCTTCTTGCCCAACCATCGGTGCAAAAATAACATTTCCAGCCCCTAAAAACATCGCAAACAGCATAAGTCCTATGACAAAAACCTTTGAAAAAGGCAAAGTTTGATTCATTTTTATCCCCCTATTCGCAAACGCTTACATTTCTTCCTTTTCTAAATTGAAGCAATACTTCAATTTATAGTTTAATTTTATACTTCTCTGCCAATTTGTCAATAGGAAATTTCTGAAAAATCTTTCGTTATATTAAAACAAGCATTTAAGATGCTCCTACACTTCTTAAATGCTTATTTGCATATTTATTAATGAACGACTAAATCTCCTGCTGCCTTCACACGTATTTGCGTCGCGTCGCCAGGCATATATGCCAATGGAATGTCCTCAACATCAACAATCGTAACGGTATTAGGATCCGCTCCCGCTTCAATCGCTTCAGAAACCGCAATTCGCTTTGCATCCTCTAATGCCTGATTTCTCCCAATATCAGCCAACGCATAGACTTTTTCAATTTGCCCACTTACTTGTGATATCGCCGATCCAATCGCATTCGCTACACCTGAACTTAAAAATTCTGTAATTCAATATTAAAAAAAGGTCCAACACCATGAATTGCGATGCCAAACCTCTTTTCTGCGCATGCTTAAATGCTCATTATTGAATTAATTTCTTTTTCATAACGATATATTCAACAAAGAAACTTCCTAGACGAATTTCAAACTGTAACTTGCCTACACATATTCATGGTATTCGTTTGGGTTTTGCCCTTCTACACGGCCATCTTCACCTTGATCCAATGCATCAATTGCTTCAATATCTCCAGCCGTTAATTCAAAGTTAAAACTCTCGAGATTATCTTTTTGATGCTGTGGATCACTCGATTTCGGGATGACAAATACACCAGCTTGGTAGTTCCAATTTATAATAATTTGTGCAGACGTTTTATCATATTTCTTTGCAATTTCTTTGATCGTCGCATTTTCTAAAACATCGTTCAAATAACCTCTACCAAAAGGACTCCATGCTTCTGTCAGAATCCCCCGTTTGTTATTTTCTTCCACCATACGATTATTATGAAAATAAGGATGGCGCTCGACTTGGTTCGTAGCTGGCGTCACACCTGTTTCCTTCATAATATCGTCAAGATTTTCTGGTTCAAAGTTTGAAACACCAATCGTCCTGATGAACCCTTGTTTTTGGGCATCCACTAACGCTTGCCAAGCTTCTACGTATTTACCATCTTTAGGGTTTGGCCAATGAATTAAGTATTTGTCAAAATATTGTAACCCAGTTCGATGTAGCGATTCCTGTAGAAATATAAATGCCTTATCATATTCATGATGTGAACCAGGTAATTTTGCACTGATCAAAATCTCTTCTCTTGGCAGTGAAGATCGACGTACCGCTTCCCCAACGACCCCTTCATTATGATAATTCGTCGATGTGTCAATCAAACGGTAGCCTGCATTTAATGCGTTTAACAAGTCAAATATCCCTTTATTCCCGCTGATCCCGACCGTGCCTAATCCGATAGGCGGAAGCACAGATCCATCATTTAGAAGAAAACCATTTTGTTCAATCATCACAATCTCAGCTCCTTAAAAATGTTGTAACGAGTGGAGTAAATGATTATTTTTTACATTTGTCGCGCTATGGTTCTAGTAAAGTAGCTGACAACTTTGCAGTAATGCAAAGTTCCACCGCTCGTTAGAATGTCTCTACATACTATACCCACCGATAATAATTCTACACAACGAGTCAAAAAGAGCGTATTTTGCGTGAGCTACTCTAAACATTTTAAGTATATAGATTTACAACGATTGAACAAAAGAAATCAGCAGTCCATTAAACTCTTTATAATTATCATAATTTGCATTGTGAGAAGCATTGCTAATTACTTTTAATGGATATCCCGTTTTCTCGGCCCAATGATTACAATATTTTTTAACATAGCCTGTCTTATCGTACGCACCATACATAATTAACACTGGACAATTGAACTGAACTTCTTCTTCAACTTTCAAAAACTCACGATACACTACATGAGTTGCCGTCAGCATATCCTTTTTCCCTAATTGAATGAGCGATTGATACATACTTTTCCTCGCTGCTTCTGTTACAGTAATTGCTTTTGATCCAGCCTTTGCATAATAACGATACGGATACAGCCTCGCAATCGCAGCATAATGTTTAAGCCAAAAAAGTTCAGCATTTTTATAATAACTTTTTCCAAAAGGTGTTGTACCGATTCCAATGAAGCCCAGTACTTGTTCTCCATACTCTCGAATAAAGGATTGCGCGATATATCCTCCTGCTGATTGCCCGACTAAAATCACTTGATTGATATTTTCTCGTTGAAGAATAGCAGCCAATATTTTATTGACGTTCGAGAAAGAAAAGTTTTGATAGGGTCTTGATTTTCCATGTAATGGCCAGTCCCAAGTAATCAATTTGTATTGATCCGCTAAATATTTAACTTGCTGATCAAAAAGTGTATGATCTGCCGTTAGACCATGGCAAAAAACAATGGCTCTATCGGATGGACAATTTATGTTATTTGTCCAATAATACACCGTTCCTTCAATTGACTGTATGCGCTTTTCAATCATCGGTACATCACCTCTACAATCTTTCAATGTATTAAAATGAGTCCTTTAGTAACTTGGACGCTTTTCATAAGGATGAAGCGTTCCAATGATGGACTCAGTTCTTTCATCTTGAACACTCTTGATGACACCATCCGCCATTTCAGCATTTGTTAACCACCTAGACTGATTGCCTTCAAGTATAAAACCTAAGTAAATACTACTATGCGCACAATTTTGCGGTACATTTAACAAATCAACAATAAAATACCTTCTACTTCCCTTTACTTGATACAATTTCCAATCATCAATATATTGAGAAACCAGTCTATTTACGGTATCTAGTAATTGCATGGAAGGTAGCCAGCTGATCACTAACGATATAGGACCATTTAGTTGAATTGCATTTTTCACTTCATTTTCTAGTATGGAATGATTGTTGTAATCCAAACACAAACTATTTATTAAGGTCGGATTATCCGCATGCTTAACTAACTCATGATGTTTTTGTTTACTTCTTCCGATTACAGAAACTTTATAGCCCATTTTTGCTAACCAAAGAGAAACAGCTGATAACATACCTGTACCACCTATGACAAGCGCATGTTTCTGAGTCAATAAAACCACCTCCCAACTACTTGAAACATTCCAAATCTACTTTTTCATAAATTATGATTTGATCGTGTTGCAAAACCAATTTCCCTCTTTCTAATAAAGCGGCATTTAGATTTAGCATCCCGTTATACATTGATATGTAAAGGCTCACCCTAAGCTTGCTAATCGCTAATACAAGCTGCCCGATTTCTGTAACATTATGATGTTCGTTCTTGCGAGAACCTAAGCAAATATCCATCAGGATCTTGAACTAGAAATTCCTTTTGTATGAATGTACGCTCATTACTTTTATATTGAGTAATCGTTGGCTCTCTGAACAATGGAATGCTCTGCTTTTTCAAACGATCAAGAACAGGTTCGATGTCTTCAATGTCTATTTGAAAATTAATTCCTCTACCTAATGGACGTTCCAACTCTGCAGTGTCCCAATAACCATTGATTTCTTCTAACATCATTTGTGCTCCCTCTTCCGACGAAATATATAAATTTATCGGCTTCACGCTCATACTCTAAGTTAAACCCCAACAATTCTATATAAAACCATTTAGACCTTTCGATATCTGTAACCGATAATTCCGGCACCAAAGCATTAAACTTTATATTTTCCACTCCCAATCCTTGCAATACATTTCCTCATTTATATGGTTCTTTTGCAGATTAAACATAACTTACTTTTCTCATCATCGCAGCTGTTTATTTACATTAGCTTAAAACGATTGATTGTTAATAAACCAACCATTTACATCTGCTCGTTACACTTAACCAACTGATATGCAGTAAATGGTAGCGACATTAACAGCAGTACACTGAAAACAAGAATAAATACACTGCTAGTAAAAATCCCTACTGATGTTATGAACCCCGATACGATGATTGTCAGCAACATACTTAATAATAGCTTTTGTCTTTTATTCATCAAAGTCTCCCCCTCCCGAACATAATTAAGTAAAGAATGCTATTCCACAGGCGCACCTTTAGCTTGATCCTTTGTAACTTCTCCGATCAATTCATCGATTGTTCCAGTTAATATTTTGACTGCTGACAAATGATAAAATGTACTTGTTGTTTCAAAGTTATTAATATCTTCATTTGGCGAATAAAGATATATTCTTTTTTGTTGACCGAGTGCAATTCCAAATTCAATATGACTTCCTTTTCCCGCTGGCAGTAAAACAATTATAAAATCAGCAGCTAATACTGCATTTTTTTCTTCTAACCCTATTTCTTTTAACGCTTCAATCGTTGAAGCCCGTTCATTCCTCATCCAGTCATATGTATGAATGAATCCCTTTTCTACCAATCGCTTACTGACCAAGCGAACCATATCTATGTTTTTAAAGCTAGAAGCTACGTAAAATTTTTTCATTTGAATTCCTCCCTGTTAGTCTAGCTGAATGTTTCACAAATGAACGCGATTCAATTTAACTAGTTTAGCCTCTCCTCATCGCTTATTTTGAATTCATATAATACACCAGGTTGTCTGTCCACTCACCAAATTCAAATATAAATCCTTTCCGAATGCATTCAAATTCCATTCCTACACTTTCAGCTAATTGAATGGAGGGCTTATTATCAATATTTATGTGCGCTTCAATACGATGAAATTGAAGGTCTTGAAAAGCGATATTAAATGCTTCTTTTACAGCCTCTTTCCCATAACCTTTGCGCCAATATTGATTATGAATGGTATATCCTAAAAGTCCCCACTGAAATTCGTCCCTCATAACTGTACACAATTCAACTTTTCCAATATGCTTTTGATCTGACTTTCGAAAAATGCCAAAAACATATGCTTCATCTTGAGTAGCCAATGTTTGTAACTTTGTCACTACTTCATTATTGAATTTTTCCTGTGTCCACCCACTAAAATCCACTTTTTCATCATCATATTTATATTGAGAAGGAAGTCTGTCATTCATCCCCTCCAACCATCGTTCATAATCCTGTTCCTGTAACGGTCTTAATACCAATCTTTCTGTTTCTGATTGAATTTCAAATTCTTTTATTTTCAATAGGATACCCCCCCTTTGTTAGTTTTGCTCCAACGATAAATTTATCAAAAATATTGTTTAACCCCCTCTTTATTCTACTTCCAATGTCTTAAATCCCCTTACATATAAACTGAAAAAGACCATACAATTAAAAAGATACTTATGATTCCCCAGATGACCGCTCCCCATATCCACCAAATGATTGGCTGATTTGAAATCTCTTCATGATTTACTCTTTGCTCACTTTCAATTATTAAAGCGAGCTTCCTTTCCATGCTTCTTTTCATAGAAAAAAGAATAACTAATCCAACTGCAATGAAACCAACCGTTATCCAGACTAAGGAATGCATCTTTACACCACCTTTTAAATAAACGATTTAGAAACGACTACAACGCAATACCCACATTACAGTTGATATTTCCCTTTCGTCATATTCTCTTTAAAAAGAAATGTTCAGAAAAACCATCTTCTTTATTCTCATAAAATCCGACTTCCTCATAACCTAGCGAACGATAAAAATCTCGTCCTTGCCAATTAAATGTATCTAACCTAATCATGTTTGCTCCTAATAATTCTGCACGCTTTTCGACTTCTCTCATTAAGACTGTGCCAACCTTATTTCCCCTATAATCTTCATCAACAAATACAGTAGAAACATACAAAATCTTGAATGCCGTCATACACGCATCTACTCCAGCAATTAACTTACTACCTTTCACGATACCAATGTTGATACTACCTGGAATTTCATAAGTAATATGATTTTTATCATACTGTTCAAGTCTGTTTTCTATATCCTCTACTTGCAAATCATTAAGCTCCACAATCTCGTAATCCATAAACTCACCTTCCGAAATAAATTATTCCCTATGTCGTCTTATTCTACAGCTATGCAAAAATTATTCTCAACATAGCTACTACGTTATCCATCACATATAACTTTCATCCATCCTTAGATGCAGTGACCGTCTTTTTTTTAGCATCTAGCCTCATTTTTTTACCAATCGCCAATGGGTGCATATGACCAGTAGCATAATCCACTAAATCCGCGCATTAAAATCAATTTTTAGCTTTCACTGTAGTCGGCACCAATTGTATTCCTTTTTATAATATTTACATATAAACTCAGCCATTCACTCAAGTTTTTGTCGTTATCTAACTCCATCTATTTAACAATCCATCATAAAATGCTTCATATATTGTAGTAAAAATGCTCGATCTTCTGAAAATGTTAAAGGCAAACTTTTCAACTCATCTACCGTCTTCCAAGCTATATCATAAATCAATTGATCTGGATCTTGAATTTGCATTTCACCACCGATGATTGCCACTTCAAAATAATGAACTTCAGCTTCTACTTGAACATCATCGTATGTACGTTTTTTCACTTGCACCTTCTCGATAACTTTCGTAAGATAGCCAGTTTCCTCTTTAATTTCCCTGACACAACAAACTTCAAATGTTTCTCCATCTTCTTTTCCACCAGATGGAATCGACCATGTTTTCTCTTCTTCTGGTGTACCTTGTAAAACCATCAATAAATGACCTTGCTCATTCACACAAATCCCCGCTGCTCCACTCCATTTTTCCAATCTCCAAACCTCCTCTTTTCAACTTCATTTTCGATAGGTAATCCAGGTTGAATCAAACGAAAATGGAAAAGCTTTAAAAACTTCCATTGCATAATCATCCGTTGTGTCAAACTCACCACTCATTATTTGTATCCCTTTTTGCTGAGCATATTTCAATTGTTTCTGCACAAGTTGAGGTAGCCATTTTTTTAGCGCATTATTCGAACACCCACACCAACCAAGTTCATACATGTGAACCTCGTCCGATTCATGAAGAAATGAATATGCAACGATTTCCTTCTTCATCTGATCGACGTAAAGATAACTTCCTTCTACAATTGTATCGTCAGCAAAAATCATTTTTTTCCATTCATCAAGCGGGGCAGTGACGACTGGATTCACTCGATGTGATGCTTCATAATTGCTACGAACAAGCATCGTTAATTGCTTGATCATCGCATCATCTACCATCACTTCTTCCAAAGTTTGAAGTGCAAAATCATCATCTATCGTTGCATATTTGTTGAATTCAATAGACGAAATAGAAAGCGTCGGTAAATAAGTTTTGCGAATCACTTCAAACCTAGCACGTTCATAGATATTATTTGATTTTTCGATATGATCCCAAATTGAAGTTTGCAATGGCTTATTAACACTTTCTAATCTTTCAATTTTGTATAATAAAGCTTCGTTCACACTAGCTTTTTCATAAAACGGATGACTTACAATTCGAAAATAAATGCAGGAAGGATGAAATGTGTTTTCCCATCCAACACATATACCAACCAATTCATCTTGAATAAATGCAACATAAGCAAATTTATAGGTTTTAGACCTAACAATACTGAATATTTTTTTGTTATCTCCACATAAAAACAATAGATTTTCTAACTGCTTTTCATCAATTTCGTTGTATTCTCTTGTCAGTACACTCATAAAATCACTACTTTTTCTGAGCAATCAGTTCCTTTAAAATTTCCGACTCACATTTCTATCAAATAAGAAAATTCAAAATCCGAAATCATTACCCAGGATATTTTTTCACATTATTCTTCCACTAAGTCAACATTTCTTCACCAATTATATTCTTTCTAAAATGCTAACAACTAAGGATAAACAAACTTAATTTATGCATAGTATCATTAAACTGTAAACGCTAAAATAGAATAGACCGATTCTACTTGACAGTTACAGTTGGTTTCATTTTCATCGTTCCTCCTTCTTTTTCTGCTGATTGCGATAACCGCTAGATAAGTAACAGAACAGATACTCCCTATTCATATCAGAATTGCGATCTCAATAGTTTCCTATTCTATTAATTCGTCTGAAACTTCCATTTCAAACGATCATAGTACCTAACCACTGAGTAGGTGTTATATAAAAAACACTAAAATGATTAAACTGATAGCGAAAAGCATAAATGCAAACTGTATTATCAAATACATGATCCATTCAATCGGAGAAAGTTTTCGTTGCTGTCTCGTTCTTTCTAACTGTCGTAAATAGAAACTGGCACTTATAATCAATAAAATGCTCGCAATAACTTGTAAGACATCTACCAAAAAACTCAAGCGATAACGCCCTTTCTCAAAAAAAGTATTGTTTTAAACCTTAGTTTGATTCTTCAATACAAGGGTATATCATTCGTTTAGTAAGTGACCTTGCCATAAACGTTCCAAGTTCACCTTAGCATTCGTCATACTTAATACAAATACATCTGGATTGCTCAAATTCTCCCAACAATCAAAACCCAAATTAGGATTATAATGCTTTAGCAATAAAGCCATTAAATTGCCATGCGTAACAATGATTACATTTTCGTATGCACTGTTAAAAACCTCATTAACGACGTTTATGACACGATTCATCGCCTCCCTACTTGACTCTCCACCCTCAAATTTCAAATCTAATTCGTTAAAAGTTGCTTTTAATTTTTCAAGCCAATCTGGTAAATCGAGTGTACTAAGTGTACGTTCTGACAAACGTTCATCAATTTCAATCTTTATGTTTCTCTTCTTACTTATTGGTTCTACTGACTGAATGGCACGCAAAAAAGGACTTGATATCATTCGATCAATTTTAGTATTCGACAAAAATTCAGATAAATCTTTCGCTTGGGCACATCCTTTTTCTGTTAATGGTGATTCCGGAAGTTGCCCCTGCGCCTCACAATGTCGTATAATATAAATTCTTTTTCCCACGCAAACTCCCCCCTTTTTTGTTCTTGCACCGATGTATATTATTCTAGTTGCAAAGAATTTTATACTAGTAGTATTCTTTATTTTAAAACGCTAATAAATGTGAATTATACTTTTTGAGTAATGTAAATCATTAAAGTTAAGATGAAAAGCATCGTTTCAATATTCACCAGAAATACGTTCGGTTTTACTTTCAAAAATAACTTCACTCTTCTTATTAAACTTGCATCTAAAATGATGAATAAATAATAAAATATAAACAACGCAAATAAAAACATTAAATATGCCATCAACATTTCTTCATGTTGCCAAAAGGTTATTCCTAAGAATATTGCCCATATACACTTAAATACATTTGCTAAACCCTCAAATGGATTGGAAAGTAACTCCATTATATAATTTCCTTGGATAGTGGTGATTGCTTCATTATTATTATGTTTCATTAAAAAAATAATATGGCCAGTTTGCAAGGCCATTCCAATCACCAATAAAATTAAATATACTGAGCCAAATACTGTTCCTACTAGTAATAGATCTGAGTCTAATAGATGATATAATACAACTGGTAGTGGGAACCACATTGCATACATAAATGCCATTAATAGGTGCAAAAAAGCATGCTCATTATGATTTATCATCTTTTGATGAGTGAAAATAATTATTAAAAATATAAAAATCCCAAACCAGCCTAAAAGCAGTGATGAAAATATCATTGCAACCTCCATATATACATCAAATTGTGGTTTACATATAAAATCAGTTCTGACAAAGTGTTGGTTTATAACCTTTTTTCATTTTTATATTAGTTTCAATATACCCTAGTTGCTCGTATAAACGTCTAGCTACTTGATTATGACCAAAGACATGGAGTTCAATCACATTTAATCCACTCTCTCTTGCTAACATCTCTATTTGCTTCATTGCTAATTTGCCATAACCTTTGCCTTGATGTTTTTTCAAAATGTTAATATCATAAATAAACCCGTTATGGTCGCTCTTTTTTGCTAGCCAAACCATTCCAACTGCCATATCTCCCTTGCAAATAGTATAAAAATAATGATTATCTGTACTTAATCCATTAGGAAGTAACTGCCTATGCTCTTCTTCCGATTTGTTAATTGCTTGTCTTTGTTTCCAAATTCCGTATTTAATTTTTTTATCTGCAAAGTTTTTAATTGCATGCTCTAAGTATTGATCAAACTCTGCTGGCTTCGTGACTCTCAACGAAATCGTCATCATATTCCTCCATTTAAAAGCTCGATATAGTTATTAATGATTTTAAATACATTGATAGAAAGCACATTTAATACTATTAAAAATTAAATCCCTTTATAATAAGTTCTGCTACTTCTTTTTCGTCTAAATTTGTATTGTTTATTTTATGGTAGTTTTTTCCATAATCTCATCTCTTTTTGAATTCAACCTGTGATTTTTCATTTATTTTTAAAAAACTGTCAAAGAACGCTATCTCATAAACCAGCTATTGCAAGAAATCATCATCTACAAGTTGCTCCCCTAGCCTTCTTTTTTTCATTCACAAACGTAAAGTCATTTGATAGTGTAACAAGTATGAACATACGTGCAATGTTAGAAAATATTAAGTTTGTTGTTTTCTCATTCTAAATAATAGTACAATCACAATAACGAATGTGAAAACCAACGCCCAAATGTTGTTTTCTCCAAATAAAGCAGTTAAGATCATAGCATATGAAGGGACACCTAACTCATATAATATTGGCATGATCATAAATGACAACATAAACCCGCTTAAAAAAATACCGAATTTTTTAATATCCATCCCGTTTACCTCCACTGTTCATGCTATTACATAAAAAGTTTTCTATACTCTAACGGTTACTATCGTCCACATGTAATCATCATATCCATCGCCTTAAAACAACAATCTTATGAGAATAGCATCATATATATCAGTCGCTCCCAAACGATTTCGCTTAATGCTTTTTTTAACTATACGCATCTCCAAAAATACACTAAATGGAACGCTCCACCACCAAGGTGAGATTCGTATTTCTTTATGAATACTACTCAATGTTTTTTTCAGCTTCCTGTGGATTTCTTTTAATGATAGTTGACTTATTATTTTATCGCCAAACACTTTAACATTGTTAACCTTTCCTGTACAACAATCAAATAATTATTCCCTAGATTCATCACAGTTCCCTTTCTACTTCATCTCTAAATGGCTCATCGATTTTGGTTTTTCTTATTTTCATTGCGCATCCCACTTTATTTTAGTTCATCAACTTTGCCATATAATACTCATCCACAGATGCTCCATCTATTCGTAAAGCATCTCTTTTTATTCCTTCAATTTCAAAACCCATTTTTTTGTATAAAGCTAACCCTGCCTCATTCTTAATAGCGACTGTTAATTCCAAGCGATGTATTTGCTGTTGAATCGCCCATCTTTCCATCTCTCGGAATAAACTCGTTCCCACACCTTGTCCACGCGCTTTTTCTGCTATCCCAATTACCATATAGACAGCATGCTTATTACGATTTGCATTGCCACCAATCGCAAATAAATAGCCTATCATTTCTTGATTCCTATTTTCAGCCACAAAAATCATAGAATTTGAACGATCTTTTATATTTTGAATCATTGACTGCTGTTGTTTAAGCTCGCTTTTTCTCTCCCCCGCTTCCCAAAGCATATACTCCGAGCTAGCGTCCACTTGTTCGAGTAAATGACCAAAAGCCTCAGCATCTGCAATCTCTATTTCTCTTGTAATCAATCTCACTCCCCCTTTTGTAAAGAAACATACACTTCTTAGTCCATCACTTTGCGAGTACTTCCAGGAGTCATTACTATTTTTGTGATTAAATCAACTAGTCGAAATGTCGATGAATACATTCATTCCAATAAGCTAAATGCTTTTGATCAATCCAATGATTGAACTCCTCGACATCTTGACCATTCTCTCCTTGCACAGAATACCAATATTCCGCACCATCAAGAAGCTACTTCTCTAAAAATCGTTTCGGCGTACATCTACTCCCCTTCGGGTGTTATCAACACATCTGTCATATAATCGCTTAAAAAAGCTAATCACTCATCCACTCCCGCATTTACTTTAAGCCTATTAAGGCTACATACTACATCATTCTCCTTGCCTCTAACTATCCTATTAAAAGTTCGTTCAAATGAATCTTCTTCCCATTTGAACGAACAACTCTTCTTATACTTATCGTTTTTTTAATTTAATTCGATAGCTTAAACACTCTGATAGTGCTACTTGCTCCTGATATTGCCATTGTTCGAAATCCATGGCTCCTCCCGGATAATAAGCAACAATTTGCAACTGTGCCTGTTTGCATAACGCATAAATCTCATCGGGTAAATAACACGCTAATGATTGCGTATACGTCTTTTCTGGATGTTCTTCATTCCACCAAGTATCTGTCATACGATTCGATTCTTCGTCAAATCCATAAACTCTTGATATATGTTCACTTGGAAATGGATGCATAGTTTGCCCACTTGTTTTTCGCCAATAGTTTGGATGATAGATATCAATTAATGCAACCCCATCCGCTTTAAGCCACTTTCGAATACGATGTAATAGTAACAGCTGCTCTTCATCCGTCCCAACTCCAAAACCGTCAATATACAATATCGTGTCAAATGTTTTCGGGAGTTCGATTGTATAAAAGTCTCCACAGAGTGACGTAATATTTGGATGGTCAAATTGTTGTGCGAATGTGACCATGTCCGGGATCAGTTCAACCGTCGTAATGGTTTTATCAAAAGCTGCTAAACTTCTTGCTAATAATCCATTTCCAGCTCCAAGCTCAAATACAGATTGAAAAGGAACGCCTACTTGTTCAATAATCTCATTTGCAAGTTGTGTATCTCGTGTTGTTAAATCAACTTCCTCTTTAAACAGATGAAATTGGTTGTCGTAAAATTGCATGATTTCTGTTTTTTCCACTTAATCATCCTCCCGTATATAGGTTTTTCTCATCTATTACAGGATTGAATGAAGTTTAACATCCCCATCCAAATGCTCTCCTTTCATTTTAGCTCATATATTCCAAAACGTATTATTCCGCTAAACGTTTCAACACAGCAACATAACATCCATGTCGAATCTGATGTTGTACATGTCCATATTTCTTTTGTATATATCGGTATAATTGTTCTAATAGATCGTTACGCTCTTTCTCATCAAAATCTGTCAACCAGGATAATGAACCCACTCTTCCACACCATTCTTCATTTGAAAAGTGAACATCATAGTAAAATTTATATGTTTCCTGCAAATCAAATTGCGCATGTTGCCATTCTTCAAACCACTCAACAGGAAAACTATTAATCAATTGGCTTGATGTCGCCTTAGCGCCAGCTCGTTTTAATTGGCCGTTCGGCATACGTTTTCTAATAAAGTGAAGTGTGTCATCTACAATTGGTTGATGAGACAGAAAACCTGAATCTACAATAATGAGTGAACCATGTGCTTGTAAAATTCTTTGAATTTCAATCAATGTTTTTTCACGATTAAACCAATGCCAAGCCCTTAGTACCGTAACTATCTCATATGCATCCGTACGTAATGATGTATCTTCAGAAAAACCATGTTGATAATCGATACGGTAACCTTTTTTTGCATCTATAGTGAGCGCTTCTTCAATTAATGCCAATGCAGGCTCCACACCAACAACATTCGCACCTTCTTTTTGAAGTGCTCGAGAAAACACACCTGTTCCGCATCCTAAATCGACTACTTTCTTTCCTTCAAAACTAATTCCTCGTAACGTTAGACTTTTTAATAATTCATCAGGCAAATCATTGCGATACTGTGCATAATTTTTAGCAACATGTCCAAAATTGACGTCCATTTTCATATTTCCCCCTTCTAAACTTCCCGTACAGGATGCCCTATTACTATATGATCACGATACTTCCTGAACATCTCTTTTTATCAATCCCCATAGTTGCAACCCATTTGTAAGAGAATCTTTTTCCCTACTAACCAAGCTGGATAATTTATCGATAAGCGTAAAAGGAGCAGCTGAATGATGATAAACTTTGCTGCTAGACTGCTTCATTGACGTATGAAGGCTTGTATTCTAACAGAAGATAACGTGCTAAAAAAGACTACGAGCAACAATGACATGATCGGGCCGCCAGCAATTGATATCGCTCTTTAATACTTCTTTAACCCAGCCCTCCCAATAGGTATATCCAAATGCAAAAGACCATTGAAGATGAAAATGAAGCCGACCGATTTTAAAATTTTCATAGTTATGTTCTGATTTCCGTCCAAAATAAATATGAATCGGCTCTTTCGTGACCAATAATGCATCAACACCATGCCCAATTTCATGGCGCAATGTACTCAATGGGCAATTACAAATATCAGCATTACAATACTTAGCAAACAAAATCCCCTTACTTTTCATTTAGATAAATTATAACAGACTTTTCTGAATAAAAAGCATATATATGTAGGTTGATAGTGATTTTTATGCGATCACTCTGTTTTGCGTTCGTCCTTTTCAATCAAATGCACTGGATATGTTGGCAATTGCTGAATTCCTTCTCGTAAAAATGAAGGCTGTAGAGGCAGTTTATGAAGTTCATCCATTCGCACCCATTGATACAGTAATTTTTGATCATCTTCTACCCCGTAAAACGGTTCTGTTGTGAAAATCTCAACTTCACCATTCACTTGATAATAGAAGCCGATTTCATGAAACGATTGTCCCTCATATTCGAAAAAGTTTTCCGTCGTCCATAACATGTTGCCAATCTCTACTTTGGCATTTAATTCCTCTAGAAATTCACGTTTCAACGCTAATTTTGAGTCTTCCATGAACTTCACTCGTCCACCTGGTAAAGCCCAATGTTCATCAACTTCACTTTTATGGACAAGTACATAATCATTCATCTTCCAAACACCTGCAACTCGATAATTGAAACGAAGATTTCCGTTGTTAAACACTACATCCATGTAATTTCCCTCCAAATCCCCAAATAAAAAACATTAGTCTTCTTTCATTCTTATACATCTAATTTAAGAAGACTAATGTTTAATTCTAATCATGAGCGATTAACTAAACTTCCCGCCCTGATCACCATACGTTTCCAATAACTCTTCGAAAGACTTGTTTTTCTCACGTTCTTCACGTTCACGTTTCCGGCGTTCTTGCTCCGCTTTCACTTCTGCTTCTGCCACTTTTCTTAATTGATTTTTAGCTGCCTGTAATTGGTGAAGTATATCCTCATCTAACGCATCTTCAACTTGTAAAGACCCTTCCTCTTTTTGTCGTCCTTGTTTATTCGTTTGATGACGTTGTTGTCGCTTTCGTTTTGCCACAGTTTGTCAGCCTTCCTTTGCTTCAAATTCAGCCACACAGTTTGTAAGCCGTTCATTTATCTTGAAATGACGGTAGCAACGCCTTGACCGCCTCCAATACATAACGTAGCCAATCCCGTCTTCACATCACGTTTTTGCATCTCATGAATGAGTGTGACTAAAATACGGGCTCCGCTTGCGCCGATTGGATGGCCTAGTGCAATCGCACCACCATTTACATTAAGTTTATTGTCGTCAAATTGTAATTCTTTGTCAACTGCTAATGCCTGTGCCGCAAAAGCTTCATTCGCTTCAATTAAATCAATATCCGATAATGTTTTATTGGCACGTGCTAGTACTTTTTCTACTGCTTGGACGGGTCCAATTCCCATCACTTTCGGATCAACACCAGCACTCGAACTCGCTTCAACTGTCGCAAGCGGGGTAATTCCCAATGCTTCAGCTTTTTCTTTTCTCATCAAGACAATGGCAGCTGCACCATCATTAATGCCTGATGCATTTCCTGCAGTGACCGAACCCTCTTTTTTAAATGCGGGACGTAATTTTCCTAACTGTTCAGCAGTCGTTCCCGCACGTACGTATTCATCTTCTTTAAAAAGAATCGGATCCCCTTTACGCTGTGGAATTTCAACCGGTACAATTTCATCTTCAAAGCGCCCTGTTTCAATTGCAGTAGCTGCTTTTTGTTGTGAAGCTGCTGCAAAAGCATCTTGTTCTTCACGCGTTAAATTGTAACGTTCGCATAAATTTTCAGCTGTAACGCCCATATGATAATCATTAAATGCACACCATAACCCATCGTGAATCATACTATCAACGACTTTTTGGTCGCCCATCTTAAACCCATCTCGTGCATGTTTCATTAAATAAGGCGCTTGACTCATATTCTCCATTCCACCTGCTACAACAACATCTGCATCTCCTGCGATAATTGCTTGACGTGCAAGTTGAACAGTTTTCAAACCAGAGCCACATACTTTATTAATCGTTAACGCGCTGACAGATTCCGGTAAACCCGCTTGTAACGCTGCTTGACGTGCAGGGTTTTGTCCAAGCCCTGCTTGTAAAACATTCCCCATAATGACTTCATCAACGACTTCTTCATTGATTCCTGCACGGTTAATCGCTTCTTGGATGACGGTTGCCCCTAACTCAACTGCCGAAACATTTTTCAGACTACCTAAAAATGAACCAATTGCCGTACGTACAGCACTTACAATGACTACTTCATTTGCCATCTGATCATATCCCCCTTAAACTTTTCCCTTTATTCTAACAATTCAGTTGAAGAATTGTCCATCCGTTCCTTATAATGAAACATAAGGAGGGGATGGTATGTTAAGTTTACCAAAAAATGCGACGATAATCGAGGTTGGTCCAAGAGACGGCTTACAAAATGAAAAGCAACCTGTTGAAACAGCCCATAAACTCGCGTTTATTGAAGCATTACAAAAAGCCGGTGTGAAAGAAATGGAACTGACATCATTTGTGTCACCGAAATGGGTACCACAAATGGCTGATGCCAAAGAGATTGTTGCAAAAGTATCGACTGTCGGCCGCCAGTTCGTATTGACACCAAATGCTAAAGGCGTTGAGTTGGCAATTGAAGCTGGGGCTACTGCTGTTGCATTTTTTGTCGGGGTGAGCAATACATTTAATCAAAAGAATATTAATCGAACGACAGAAGAAAGTTTACAAGCGATTGCTCCTTTAATTGCGGAGCTAAAAAAACAACAAATTTTCGTTCGCGGTTGTGTATCCACTGCGTTCTACTGTCCATATGAGGGACAAATTGCAGTGGAAGATACGGTTAATCTTTGTCAACGCTTCGTCGATTTGGGGGTCGATGAATTAAGCGTTGCAGATACAATTGGAAAAGCAAATCCAGTTGAAAGTTTTACGTTATTTCAAAGATTACGCGAACAACTACCACATACACTGCTTACTGCACATTTCCATGATACTGAGAAAATGGCACTTGCGAATATTTACGCAGCCCTTCAAGCAGGCATCGATCGCTTTGATACGTCAAGTGGCGGATTAGGGGGCTGTCCTTTTGCGCCAGGTGCTACAGGTAATGTCGCAACAGAAGACGTCGTCAATATGTTTCATCGACTCGGTATTGAAACAGGTATTGACGTCAATGCTGTTTGTAAAGCAGTCTCTATCATCGCACCTTATGTTTCAAGACCGATTGAAACGGGAATGTATCGACTATTTACTACATCGAATTAGGAGGCATTCTGTTGAGAAGACGCATTCTCTATATTGTCGGAATTATCACAAGTGTAATCGGTGCGTGCTTGACCTTTTTAGGCGTTTACGCAACAAACCGATTAATGTATATGAAATTAAAAGAAGAAGATTTTATTTTAAAGCGCGAAACATTAGCGAAACGATTTGATGAAAAATGGTTCGAAGCCGTTCCAAAAGAAACATTTTGGGTCGAATCCAAAAATGGCTATCAATTACGTGCCATCTTTTTAGAACCTTTACAAACCAAAAACACAGTTATTATTTGTCATGGCGTTACTGTTAGTAAAGTAAACTCTTATAAATATGCCCGACTATTTGAACGTCTCGGCTTTAATGCCGTTGTTTATGATCATCGTAGGCATGGAGAGTCTGGTGGGAAAACAACAAGTTTCGGTTTTTATGAAAAATCAGATTTACAAGCAGTCGTCCAATTTATTCGTCAAAAAATTGGAAAGGATGCCATTCTTGGTATCCACGGCGAGTCAATGGGCGCTGCGACGACAATTTTATATGCAGGTACATTTGAAGATGAAGCAGATTTTCACATTGTTGATTGCCCATTCTCAGATTTCAGCGAACAAATTTTACACGTATTACGACGCGAAACTCCTTTTCGTACGACGATGGTATTAAAAATCGCAAATGTCTTTTTGAAAATGCGCGATGGTTATACACTCAATTTAATTTCACCTAAAGAAGTTATTGGCAATATTTCCAAGCCAATGTTATTCATCCATAGCTTACAAGATGAATTTATTTTGCCACATATGACCGAGGATTTATACGGATTAAAAAAAGGACCAAAAATGTTAAAGTTATTTAAAAAAGGTGGTCATGCACAATCTTTCAATAAAAATAGCGAGGCGTATGAAGAAACAGTGAAAGTATTTTTAAACGAATATGTTCTTCGGACACAGCAATATCAATTGGATTCCTAACTGTTTGATTGATTGTGATACAATTCTCCAATATAAACAACCCGTTGATGGAAGTGGTTACTTCTGTCAACGGGTTGATTTATAGGATACGAAACGTTTCGTTAGAACATATTTATGACAAACTTATGTAATATGCATAAGTTGCTCTATACGTTATGACTTTTTCTTCGCTTTTTTATCCTTCTTTTCGCTCACTTTATTCATCTGATTCATCATCTGATTGATGCGCTTTTGTGAAGGTTTTTGACCCATTTGCATCATCATCATTCGTAGCATTTCTTCGTTAATTGGTGGGTTCTCTTCTAAATATTTCATCATATATTGACGGGCAATGAAAAATCCGAGGGCCACCCCAGCTACTAGTGCAACGATAATGATTAAAATCCACCAAATCGTGCTCATTCGCTATACCTCCTTCACTCCGGTTGTTCAAAATTTAGTGCTCCAAAATGGATTATACAACACTATGAGGAGATATACTACCTTTTCAACGAAAAACCGTCATTCTTTCTACGATTTCCTGTGGATGCTTGAATGGTTTTAACCAGCCCCACTCACGTTGACCATCCATAAATGCAAAATAACGGTCCCCTTCTCCTGATAAGGCGATAAAAAGATCCAAGTCTAGCATACGAGAACCATCACATACTGCACATAATTGATGTCCATCAATTGTAATGAAAATCGTTCCTTTTAATTCGTGAATTAATTCAAATTGTGTTGTACTTTTCTGAACGATTTTAAAATATTTTTTCATTCTTTCTTCTAATAATACTTGGATGGATGTCACATCGATCTCCCGACAAATAAACGCCATTTCCTTCTCATTACGCCTCGCGTGCACGTACCCTGAAAGTAATTGAAATAATTGTTGTTCACGTCCGACCATAAATTGTTCGTACTGCTCTTGCATATGAAACATATAATATAATCGCATGAATATGACCTCCTTTTCCCCATCATACCGACAGTTTGTCAAAAAGGTTGTCATATTGTGAAAAAAATCAGTTCTATTATTGTCGAAGAAGGTTGTCTTGGATTTAATACAAAAAGCACCGTAGCCCTCCAACTTACCAAGAGAAGTGTTGCCACTTCTTTTTAAGGTTCAATTTCAACTGTTGGAATGGTTTAAATATGTTACTTTTTTTAATCGTTGATTCACTATTTTTTCAATGTTTTTAGACCCTAATATATATAAATAGAACCTAAAAACCTCTCTCCAACTTCGGAAAGAGGTTTTTGCTTAAATGAATTATGCATTCATTAATTGTTTTACTTTTGCTACTACATTTTCAACTGTGAAACCGTATTTTTCAATTACTAAGTTTCCTGGAGCACTTGCACCGAATGTATCGATTGCAAGAACATCTCCTTCAGTTCCAACGTATTTATGCCATCCTAATGAAGCGCCCATTTCAATGCTTAAACGTTTTGTAACAGCTTTTGGTAAAACTGCTTCTTTGTACGTTGCATCCTGTTTTTCGAATAAATCCCATGAAGGCATAGAAACAACTGACGCGTCAATTCCTTCTTCTTTTAATGCTTCTTGTGCTTTTACCGCTAAGTTCACTTCAGAACCTGTCGCGATTAAAATTGCATCAGCTTCTGCTTTAGATGCAGGAGATACAATATAAGCACCTTTCGCAACACCTTCCATCGCTTCAGCTTTCGTATTCTTCATCACTTCTAAGTTTTGACGTGATAATACAAGTGCTGTTGGTGTGCTTTCAGATGTGACAGCTGTATGCCAAGCTGCAACTGTTTCGTTCGCATCTGCTGGACGAATCACCGATAGACCAGGCATCGCACGTAAAGATGCTAAATGTTCAACTGGCTCATGTGTCGGACCATCTTCACCAACCGCAACACTATCATGTGTGAAGACATATGTGACAGGGACGCCCATTAATGCTGATAAACGAACTGCTGGACGTACATAGTCACTAAACACGAAGAATGTGGCACCATATACTTGAAGTCCTCCATGTAACGCAAGACCATTCAATGCAGCGCCCATTGCAAACTCACGAACACCAAACCAAATATTTCGACCTTCTGGGCTATTTGGTAAAAATGCTTCTGAACCTTTAATTGTTGTGTTATTCGAGCTCGCTAAGTCTGCACTACCGCCAAATAGAGAAGGAACGACTTCTGCAATCGCATTAATCGCTTGTCCAGAAGCAGCACGTGTTGCTAATGATTCGCCCTCTTCAAATGTTGGTAATGATTGTTCAAAGTTTACTGGTAGTTTACGATCAATCGCATTTTTTAGCTCTTCAGCGAGTGACGCATGCTCTTTTTCATAGTTTGCGAATAATGCATTCCACGCATCTTCTGCTTCAACACCCAATGCTGTTGTCGCTTCTTTAAAATGTGTGTACACTTCTTCTGGTACATGGAAATCTTCTTCAAACGTCCAGTTATAATAGTCTTTCGTTAATTTCATTTCAGCTTCACCAAGTGGCGCACCATGAGATGCTGATTTTCCTGACTTGTTTGGAGAACCATAACCGATAACCGTTTTAATCTCAATCATTGTTGGTCCGCCTGTATTTGCTTTCGCTTGTTCAATTGCTGATGAAATTTCTTCTACTTCTGTTCCTTCTTCTACACGAATGTAGTTCCAGCCATACGATTCAAAACGCTTTTGAATGTTTTCAGTGAATGACATATCTAATTCACCATCTAGTGAAATATCATTACTATCGTATAACACGATTAACTTGTCTAATTGTAAATGTCCTGCAAGAGAAATTGCCTCGGCAGCTACACCTTCCATTAAATCGCCATCACCACATAATGCATATGTATAGTGATCGACAACATCAAAGCTTGGTTTATTGTATTTCGCAGCTAAATGCTTTTCAGCCATTGCCATACCAACTGCCATACCAATACCTTGCCCTAATGGACCTGTCGTCGCCTCAACACCGTCTGTATATCCGTATTCTGGATGTCCTGGTGTTTTAGAGCCCCATTGTCTAAAGTTTTTAAGTTCTTCCATTGGTAAATCATAACCAGATAAATGTAGTAAACTGTATAACAACATTGAACCATGACCTGCTGATAAAACAAAACGGTCGCGGTTAAACCATTGTGGGTTTTTAGGATTGTGTTGCATATGTTTCGTCCATAATGTGTATGCCATTGGTGCAGCACCCATCGGTAATCCTGGATGTCCTGAGTTTGCTTTTTCAATTGCATCAAT
>ERZ808040.655-NODE-655-length-28420-cov-4.519740_pt1 | contig 28420 bp, 27 predicted proteins | sample MGYA00380191_ERZ808040 | MGnify/ENA primary metagenome ERZ808040 (study PRJEB31490, sample SAMN06133395) | mouse gut metagenome | isolation source: J6 | host: mice | place: China: Chengdu | collected 2015-05 ...
CTTTTTTTTTTTTTTTTTCTGCCCCTGGCGAAGAAACTTCCAAATAATAAGCTTGTGGAATGGGATCTGGATCACAATTATCCAACTTTTCACTAAGTTGGTCACTAACAAGGGCACATTCTTCGATGTTGATGCCCCCTTCCTTGTCGATAAAGACACGCAAATACCAACTTTTTCCTTCTTTGACAAATTCGATATCAACTAATTCAAAGTGATGATCATCCAAGATCGGTGTAACTAGCTTCGTTACTGTTTCTACAACACTCACGCATTAGCCCCCTCTAAAATAACTTGTAACTCTATTGTAACGCATTTTTTATTCCAATAAAAAGAGTGAGCATCTCTGCTCACTCTCACGAGTTATCAAAATACATAAGTAATTATAACACTAAAGCCTTGAAATTTCAAGGTCATGACTGCTAGATTTATAGAACGCTAAAAAGCAGTCGTAATCTCACTTAAAACTACGACTACTTTTTAAACTATATTCTACAACTATCCAGCATTTTTCTTAATCGATCAAATTCATTTTGATCCATACACAACTGATCAGCTAACCACCGATCAGATAAATTCAAGTCGTGGATCCTATCAAAAATTTGACGAATGTTTTTTTTACCATAGCCTATTTGAGTCCAATTGTGCCTAATAGTACTTGCTAATCGTCCAGTACAAGGTTTGGGGATCACAACTACTGGTAAAAAACCTTTTTCACGCTCATAGATATCAGCATATTCAACGATCACTCGATAACGATAATAACCATCTACAATGATATAGATCTCTTCGTCCTTATCGTAATAACAAACTATTGGTAATGTATAGCCGTCATTTTTGACACTTTCATGTAGTAATTTCATTTCTAAGGGAGCAAAGTCATTTTGTCGATAACTGCTTGGCCTTATCTGACTTACATGGATCGCCTTAGTTCCATAAACTGGACTAGTACATCTTTTCATCCGATCATCTACCTACCTTTCAATAGAAACTAAGAAAGGTCGCAAGTTTTTATTTTGCGACCTCTGAAGCTAGCTAATCAGCTAGTTTTCCTTACGTTTTTTGAAAGCGGTCAATCCAAATATACTTGTAACAGCCAGTAAGAATAAGCCTAGGATCCCTGCTTTAGTTTCAGTCTTGTCTCCTAATTGTGCCAATTCTTGTTTTTGTTTTGTATTAGTTTGAATGCTTTCTGAAGATCCTGTAGGTGTAGTTTTTTCACTTACTCCATCTTTAGTTACTTCGGTGACGTGAACGGTAACTAAAACTTCATCTGTTGAACCATCTGGATAAGTTACTACAACTATTCCTTGCTTATCTCCAGGAGTAGAAACATCGATCTTCTCTTTCCAAGAATACTTTGTTCCCTCAGGAAGATCACCTTTATTTTTGATACCTTGACTTGGATCAGGAAGTTTTCCTTGTTCTACAGTGATATCATTGCCTTCTGGATCATTTTCATCGGCATCAGATCTAACATGGATGTTCACTGTAACATCCTCACTTGAACCGTCTGGGTAAGTTACAGTGATCGTTCCTACTTTATCCCCTGGAGTTGTTGTATCAGGCTCAATTTTCCATGAATATTCGGTGTCATTAGGAAGTTCATCTTTGTTTTTGATACCCTCTGCTGCTGGTGGCAATTTTCCCTTAGACGTTTCAATATCATTAGGTAACGGGGCATATTTGTCTGCATCGGTTTGTGTTGCTTGATACTGGGCCGTATATGTCCCTGCTGCAGTGATCGTCGTTGGTAAGGCTGGACTCCATGCATCTGCACCAGACTTTTGTTCAAAGCCTTTGTTTGCCGTTACTTGTGGTAACGTCAGATCGCCCAACGCTGTTCCTTGTTTTACATCAAAGACTGTTGAACTACCTGCCGCAAAACTTCCGTTTGTCCCTGCTTCAAATACCACTCTGACATAGCCTTGTGGTGTTGGTTGACTTGGGTCTTTTGTTTGGTCGATCACTTTATCTAACACTGTCACGGTTACCGTTGTCGTATCTTTTGTCCCATCCGGATAAGTTACGATCACTGGAATATGATAATCACCAGCTTTAGTTCCATCTGGTAATTTTGATACATAATTTGGTGCTACTTCGACCACCGGTTGATCAGCACTGCCAGCTGGATAATCTGTCGTTACTTTTGCTACGACTTCATCTGCTTTTGTTGCCTCGCCATAACCTTTTTCTAACGTTCCGCCAGTTGCCGTATATTTGTCTGCATCGGTTGGCATTTTTGCTAAGAAACTATCAGCATCAACAGTAACTCCATTAACCACTAATTCGACGTCATAGATCGTATCAGCAGTCATATCCATTGGTACAGTAAATTCTGCAGCTTTTTTAGCATCGGCTAAACTGGCAACTTCCGTGCGGCTTATCTCCTTGCCACCTGCTTGCCAAACGATCTCAGTTACTTGACCTAGACTAAAGACCGCATTAACATCTGCTACTGCAGTTTCACCTGGAAGTGCTGTTTTAGAGGTCGTATCAAAATTAGTAATATCAATTTGATAATTTTCCAAATTAGGAACTAACGCAAAATGAGAATTGTAAACTTGCTGACCAACAACAAATGGATTAGAATGCGTATACTCACGTGGATTACCATATGCTGGCACTGGATAATTACTATAGGCAGTTTGAACTTCCCCTTTTGGATTAAGGACAAATTGATATAACCCATCTGTGTCTATATCATCGGTAAAGTGCGCTGTATACTTTCCATCGATCACAGGTGCAATAACAACTTCTTGAATATACTCTGGATGTGCTTCTAAGATCGCTAACTGCTCCTTTACTTTATCATTTGCATTATCTGCATCTTGCGTACTTTTAAGAGCAGCGACCCCTTCAGCAGTCAATGCAGCAGTGACCACTCTAAAACCGTTTTTTGCTTCGTCTGCTGTTTGATCAACAAAATTCTCCCCTGTCGATGTTGGGAAAGTGGTCCCGTTTTTAGAGGTTTCCCACCAAACAGACCCAGAAACCCGATTAGTATCTTGAGTAACTACCCCAGGATTACTATCTGGACCAGCATCGTCATAGCGCCAATTTTTGGGATCACCAACTAATTTATTTAGCGTATCAGTAGTTGGTAATTCAGCAACATAAATACTTGCCCGTTGTAAATTAGCACCTGCTAAATAAAAAGCACCAGCTGTTGTTGGAGTTGAAAAACCTGGAGTATTTCCAACAACTGGACGGAATGTTACTAATTCATTTCCATCAGCAGATACTTGCCCTGGAGCGAGCCAAATCTTTAGTCGTTGACTTGAGGTCGGAATAAAGGTGAATTTATGTTCAACACCGTTGGCATCTGTAAATGTCGGTAAATCAAAAGCATAAGTTCCATCCCCCCCGCCATTTGAAGATGCACCAGCTAAATTATGGGTTTTGGTAGAATAAACTGGACTTATCGCACCATCAGTATCGATCCATTGTAAATAGACGGTATAATCATTGAGCTTGGTTGCGCCACCTGTTCCTGGAGTATACCCTACAGCTGAAGTTGGAGCTAATTCGACCCAACCACTAACTACTTGACTTGCGTTCGTTAGTTGCCCCCCAGTTGTTACCTTTCCCGATTCGATCGCATCGATATCGATCGGTTTATTATCAGCTACATTAGTTGAAGTTGAAGTTGGAGCGGTAGCAGCTGGAGTAGTATTTGTTGTATCACTTGCTAAAACAATATTTGGTGCATCAGCTGATCTTGTTGTCACACTAGTAGCTGCTGTATCATTGTTATTTTCGTCTACTTTATCAACAGATCCAGCTGTTTTAGGTTGAATATCGTTTACTGTATTTTCTGCTGAATTTGTTGTTTCAGCACTATTGGTCACTTGGTCAGTGCTAGCTTTACTATCTGATGCCTCAGATGTAACTGAAGTATCTTCTTTAGTGACTTTATTTTCAGTAGTTGATGCGTTTTCTGAAATATCATCTACATTTTTGGTTTCTTTATCAGCCACAGGACCTAACGTATTCACTTGATCTGTTGTAGCTACATTTTCAACTTGTACATTTTCATCAGCTAATACTGTTGCTTTTGAAAGAAAATTACTTGAAATGAAAAAGCCAGCTGCAACGCTTACAGATACCACACCAATACTCAAACGCTTTATAGACCATTTCCGATAATGATCACTTTGCTTTTCTTGAATAACTTTTAAATTATTTTTCCCTACCATTACTTACCATACCTTTCTAAAAAAATTAAAACACCAAGCTTCTTATAAAATTTCATATATCACGACCTTTGATTTTTATCTACAGAGGGGTAATTGTAGATTGATTTTATTTTAACACTAAATCAAGCTATATAATAGATATTTAATTATTAATTAAAAACAAAAATTTACTAAATTAACTTTTTGATCAACAAAAAACAATAGTGATTTTAACGTTCATTGCATCCCCACAAATAAAGAATTACTATTCGTTGTTTGGTCGTTTTTATCTCTGTAAAGGTCTTTTCACCTATGTAACGGCCACATCAACCACTCAAATACCATGCTCAAGTGGGTATAGCCAGAGGCCAAGACTTCGAAGAACAGATCGATAAATTCTTATAACACAAAAAAGCGATACCCTTTTCAGTATCGCTTTGAATCATTTTTGCCCATTTGTTGCCCATTTGAAAATCAGGCATCTCTTTTATTAAATTGTTCTAATCTTCAAAAACGAAGCTTATTTAGAATAAATTTTCAAATAAACTCAATTGATTTTCGTCTGGTAAATTATCCAATACATGGTTTTCGGTCATAAAGGCTTAGAGCAAATTAATAAAGCCTAATAAATCAACGTTTACTTGACTTATTGCAATTTCTAACAAACTTTCATTCCACTTAAGAACTATTTATATCCGCTTAAGTGGAATTTTTTTGCCCATTCATTGCCCATTTGTTGCCCATTTTACAAAAATTTCGCATTTTCAATAATCACATTGCCCATTTCAAAAAATACCCTGATCACCGAAGCGACCAGGGCCGTGTTATCTATAGATGGTTTTTCAACCAATCATAGATAATGCTTGATACTAAATTGACTAAGATAGCCAAGATCAAGCTTAAAATTGTACTTAGCATAGGAGTTCACCTCCAGCTGTACTAATTGAAATTGGTTAGATTTCACGTACTTCACAAGTATACAAAATATCTTGACATAAATAAATATCTAATTTAATATAATAGTGTACTTAGCATGGAGACATTTCCTGCTTAGCGAGCTGGTTACTCGCAACAGTCTTACCTTCTGACTTTTTGTCAGAGGGTAATTTTTTTGCAACAAAAAAGCCCCCTAATGCCCGTAGACGATTCAGAGGGTGGCTAGCCTATCAATTCAGTATAACACAAAAAGCGCCACACCCGATTTTTTTCGAGCGAGGCGCTTTGTTTAGCTATTCATATTTCTTGCCAGTGATCTCTTCATACTGTTCAGCAGTGATAGATCCCATCTTCACAAATCGCTTGATTGACAAACCTAATTTATGAAGCGACTTACATACATTATACATTTTCGTGATCACCTCCTGTTACACTTTCAAGAACTGCTGTATTTTGCGCTACTTGAATAGATAGATCTTTAATAGCGTCTAAGACATCTAGCTCTTTGTTCTTGCCTACCCACTTTTCACCGCCCCAGATCGGATTATCAAGCTGATATGTCTTTCCATTAAATTCTCGGACTGGTGGTGATTCAGTCATGTTTTCTGTCTTATTTTTTAGCATTACTTCTCCAGCAAATTCTTTCGTCACTGGATCAAATGCGTAGTAAATTTTTGGTTCTTCCATATATTATCCTTTCTTTTTAGCGCCTAAGCTTAAAATGTCAGCCTCGGACCAGATGCCGAGTTCGAACATTACACGAGCAAAATTAGGTTTGCGTCCGTACGACTCATTATTAGTACCTTCATCACCGAAAGCGGTAGACCAGTCGAATTTTGAAGCATCTTGAAGTGGTTTGATCACTTTCGTTGTTGGCGACCAGTAATCGAAAACACCACTCTTGCTTCTGAACTTTTCGACTGTGATTGCCCCCCTTGACGCTCGAATTACATTTGGAATTAGTGGCCAGCTATCGAAATCAGTCGTTGTTAAATTTTCTGCAAAACCGTACCCATAAACGGTTCCAGTTGTTTCGTATTCTGGGAATTGCAAGCCACAGCCGTTATCCAACCAGATTGTCCAAGGTATTGTAGTGCGATCCAACGTCCAAGCGGTCGGCGCATGTCTTGCACCAACATTCGAACTGCTTCCGCTTGGCTTCAAACTATTAATAAAGTCTTGCTCTGATCCTGCGTTGCCTAAATCAAGCCAAACTCGGTAGGCAGACTTGCCATCTTGACCAGCTGGTCCAGGATCTCCTTTGGGACCAGTTTCACCTTGTGGTCCCTGGTCGCCTTTATCGCCTTTCGGACCAACAACAGGTACACCAGCACCACCACTTTCAGCGATCTCTTTTCTAAGTTGTTCGATCGTGATCGTGCTTAGCGTTGTACCTGTGATGTCATTGAGCGTGCTAGATAATCGCAATGTGATCTGCTTCTCGTCCGGATAAATATAGAGCTTATTGTCGCGCTTCATCCAAATCTCAAGTCGATAGTCATCCGCAGGTAGATCAGCAAATCTTTCGCTGTCTACTGTGATCGCACCATTTGCAACACCAGGTTCGATGTCGAGCAAAAAGCCTGTCCTATTACCGATTTTTACGGTGATCTTATCGTTTTCTGACACGATAGTCTGCTTGTCGTCGTCAAACAACAAAAGCTCATAAACACGACTTGTGTCACGAGCTTTCTGCAGACTATTATTGATTGTTACTCTTCTCATGCGATCACCTAGTAGCGCAAATTTTGTCCGGGATAGATAATATTTGCATTTCTGATCCCATTCATTGATTGTAGACGAGATACTGTTGTACCTAATTTTCGTGCGATCGCTCCAAGTGTATCACCAGATCTAACTTGATAACTGCGAACTTGGGGGCGAGATGCTACTTGACGTCGCGTGCCATATTCCTGACCACCCATGACACCCATTGCAACGTAATGATAACTACCACTGTAGCTCATATAACGAGCCCAAACGTAGCCACCTTTGATATATACATGGTCGTACGTCAAGCTTTCACCCGGTTCGTATTGTGCTACGATCTGAGCGGTTGTGCTTGGTGCTGTCCGTACGTTTAGCTTAGTATTAGCCGTAAACACGCCAGTCTGTGCATAATCTTCATCTTTGATTGAATTTTGTGCTGGTTGTTCTTGCTTTGCTTGGCTCTGGTTATCTACGTGGTGCGTATCGCTATTGCTGATCACAGCATTTTTATCTTGACCACCAGTGTAATAGTTATCATAAAGCTGCGAAACATCAAAGTGTCCATAAGATCCATTGAATACAGCATCACTTGCCCATTGCCAAGCGTGATGTTGCGTATGACGATCAGCAGTCACGTTATATGGATATTGAGCGATCCAACCAGTCCCATTAGGCACGCTAACAACATTATTCTTCCAGCTTTGGGAGGTATAGATGTCATAGCGATAACCAGCTTGTTCAACGATCCGCTTGAATTCCATCACTGCTAGATCGTTGATATTTTTAGGTGTCCGCTGTTGTTGCTCTGCTTCGACATCGGCGACTAAAACGGCATTGATTGGCAATCCATCCGCTTTAGCCATCGCCACTGCATAATTAGCTTCTGCTTGTGCTCCTCCAACACTAGACCAACGAGCAAAGTGATAACCATTGATATACAAACCTGACTGTTGGGCCGTGCTGATGTTATTTTTTGCGGTGTAGTCGTGATAGTATGTGCCCTCGCTAATTTTGGTAACAACTGACTTGACACCGTACTGATCACGCATTGCGGTAAAGTTTCCTACTGTCATATACCTATTGTGGTTAGACACATCAACCATATCAGTACGTGCAGCTTCTACATTAGGTGTAGTTGCTAATGTACAAAAAAGAGCTGTCGATGCGACAACTCCTAAAATGAATTTCTTCTTATTCAACTAGATCAATCCTCCTTTTCTTTTTGTGGATACTGCTTCAATAAATCGCGCTGTTGCGCATATGCTTTTTCTACTGCATTCTTGATGACTTGTTCATCTTTAACAGTGAACCCTGCGTTAGAAAGCGCCTGTCCAACAACTTTCACGGCATGATTTTTCTTCATCGCACCGCTCAAGTACTCAGTCACTCCAAGTTTTTGAGCGGCTACCACAGCATCTTTTGCCAGTGGCTCGAGCACATTGAAGATCGTCCGAGCTTGCTCATTTTTCTTGATCTCGTTTCCTACAAAAGCTACCACTGCTGTTAGCACGGTCACAAGCGTAGTTACAACTACATCAGTAAAATTCATTGCTTCTTTTCTCCTTTTTTCAATTTTGATTTGAGCTTAGCATTTTCTTTTCTAAGCTTCTCTAATTCGCTGACTTCTTCTTTGTCAGCTTTTTTTGCGTTTGCTGTTGCGGTGATATAAGCCACGATAATCGAACCAAGTGTGGAAATCACCGCAATCAACACTTGATCGCTCAAGTAGCATCACTCCCATTTTATTTCTGCCACGATTCCAACTAAAACAAAAAACGAATAGATCCCGGGAAAACTCAAATAAACGCCCAAAAGTGCATCATTTGCACAGAAAGACAAGAAGAACACCAACCACACAAAAGTCAGCGTTCCAGTCATTAGCTGTTTGTAGTATAAGTAACGCACATCCCACAGCGCATACACGAGCGCGATCGTACCAACTACCGCCAAAGCGAAAATAAATGGCGGATCATCTAAAGCAGAAAGTGGACTGTGATCCCAATCAAAAATTCCGGTCGATCGTTTAACGATGAAATAGACAGCTAATGAGTACGTTTCTAGCGCTTTAAAGAACCAGAAACGATTTTTTACGACATTGTCAAACATTGCTATATCCTTTCTCCACCACTCCCACCCAACTTGAATTAAGGTGTTACAGTAAAACTGCAGTGACGCCAGTCTTCCCAATACCCAGCACCAGCACCATCATGAGAGCGAATGTAGATATCACCCGGCACCATAAAAGCAACTTGAACGCCTAAACCACCGTCAGCATTTTTTCCAAAATTCCCCATCACGAGTAAAACGCCCCAATTACCGTCAGTAGATGCTTTATTGTTTTTACCTGGAAAATGAGTCCCAGCACGGTTACCATCAGTCCAAACCAAATGAACACCATTTTTTACGACAGTATCCCAATCCGTATCCCCGTTGACATCGATACCCCAATATTGTAATGCCTGTCCTTTATCAATTTTTCCATTAGCAATATCTTTAGCGGCTTGGATCTCTCCGGCAAAATCGGGAGCATTCAAAATTGCTTCCCATAAAGTTTGTGGTCGGATTCCATTTCCTGAACCATCTTTCAAATCTGCAATATATTCACTCATTAAAAAGCCCTCCATTCATTAAATACCTTATTTTGCCCACCAGCACCACGAGTCCAACGCTTTCCATTACTTGCGATCAATAATTGTGTACATGTATTACCATTGATATCATTGACCGTAAGTGACCCGTAGCCATTAAAAAATTCAGGCGCATTGATAACAGAAACTCCATTGATAATGTAAGTTCTTGATCCTTGATATTTTCCAGAAGTTAGATTATTTAGATTACTACCAGCCTTTAGCTCAACTTGCCTTGCAAAATGCTCATCGACAAAATCCCCCAATCCAAAAACCGCTTGTGCATGTGTTTCTGGATACATCTGCTCTTGATCACCAAATTCATTTTCAAAAATCAGTTTCACAGATTTAGTCAACCTTGACCACCTCCTTTAAAGATAAACGTGAAACGGAACAGATCATTAGCCCCTCAGCTAGAGCATTTGTGCTTTTTCCTTGGTAATTACGTTTATTACCAATTCTAAGGGGCGAACTTGTTTCTGAAATATCCCTAAGCTGAATCGTACGTAAATCATTGACTTCAAAGCCATCGATTTTACTTGCTTTATCTAACTGTAAAGCATCGATTCGCTTTTTTAATGTAGGATAGGTGTTATTGAACGCATCAACTCGAGCATCAACAACTTCATCAGGCTGCTTTACACTTCTGATCAAGTTATCAAAACGTGCATCATACCCATCAATATAACCTTTGATCCATAAGCCTAAGTCCGCACCATACTGACGCAAAACATACCAGTTATGATTTTTTTGATTACGTGCATCCCGATTCGCAAATGACATTGGTTCATCCCAAATATCTAAAATCGGTGGATCAATGCGACTTTTCATTTTTTGATCACTCCTTATTCATTTCAGAAGCTAACAGATCTTCTTGCTCATAGACATAATTTTGAAATGCTGTGATATCCTTACGTACTTCTGCCTTATGAGCCATGTAAGCCTCGTTATCCATAACAAATTGATTAGCTGAATCATTAGTGTTATCACTTGTTGATAACGTAGCCGACAAACGAACTGCTTGCTTCTTATCATCACCTACAACTGAATATGCTGTTAAATTAACTTCTTTTTGTTTTTCCAATGCCATCTCTATTCCTCACCTTTCTTTGTTTCTTCGGAACTTTTGCTAAGCTCTGCGATTTGTTCTTTTAACTCATCGTTTTCAACTTCTAAATTAGTAATCTGAAGTTCTTTATTTGCTAGTTTCACCGCTAACTTTTGGATCAGCGTCGACATCTTATCCAACTTATTTCACCTCCTTTTCAGCATTGATAATGTTTACTAGTTCTGGATCTACCCCATTTTCAATGCAAAGCTCTTTTTGCTGTCTAATAGCTTCAGCTTGTAATTCTTTTTGTGCCACCTTTAGCTTATCTTCTTGAACTTTCGGAACGATTGGTGTGCCATCATCCATAAAACCAACAACTTCCTGATTGCCCATAGTCATGATCACTGGTGTAGAACCATCACCTTCCAAAACTGTTCGCATAGATGCAAAGACATTGCCTTTCTCATCCTTAATATCACCACTTAAAATAACTGTTTTATTGAATTCCATTAATTACCACCATACCCGTTATAATGTTTATTACCATTTGTTTCACTATATATGTTAAATCTTCTTCCAGCGTTGTTAAACATGACCACATTCCCATTCGAAGGAAATGCAATTCCACCCCAATTAGACGTATCATTAACGAAGCAAGGATATTTTTCATTATTCCAGTCACTCCATGATACCCAAGCTGTTCTTATCCCATAGCCTGTACTAGGAACATTCATATGCATTTCTGAATGAAATGTTGTTGGCTTGTACATATGGATATCACGTGGGGCCCAGCCTACACCTGTTTCGGAATACGATATTGCTGGTGTGAAAGTCCGTGCTGTTTTTTGGGAATTCGTTGGAGTATATTGCCCAATTGCGATGTAGTCACCACCATAAGGATCACCCCATACTTGTTGAGTCATTAGTCCGATTTCTATTCCCGATGCTCCGCTACCAACAGCTTCTGCCTTTGTATAATCCCAACCACCGCCATTAATATACCCTTGGATCTCACGTTGATAATCTTCAGGGTTATTAGTTACTCTTGCCGGTTTCTTTACGGGGGCAGTTACAGCTAATCCATTTTTACTAAGTCCGATTCCCCATTGTTTTCTTGGATCATTAGATGTTGCTCCAAGCTGGATAGAATCACTTTGCAATTTCAACATTGAGTTAGCACCGATCATATCTAAACTTTCTGGGCTAAATTTGACCGCATTATTTTGAGACTTCATAACAACATCATTTACCAGCAAAGTCCCCTGAATTCGTGTATTGCCATTGATCAAAATATGTTTGCCATCGATCATGATACCTTCAGTTGATGCATTGATCTGTGAGATGACCTTATTTTTATCGCCTGAGATCTGAAGTGCGATCATTCTAGCAGTTTGGCCGATAACAGAATTTATACTATTATCATGAACTTCTGACTTTAATCCATCCAAGGTTTGCGTAAGCTTGCTTAATTTATTGATGACTGAAGGCTGATAAATCCCTACACGTTTGCCTTTAACGAGCATTGGATGCGCAAACATGACATTACCTTTCCCTCTGATAACTAGTCCAATGCGAGCTTTTGTTATCCCTTTTGGAATGATATAGTCATCGATTCGAAGTGTTTTTTCATGCTGATAAGGGATGTTAGCAATTTCTTCATAAGTTCCTGTCCAAACCTTTCGACCAGACCTTTCATTTTCAAGCAATTCAATTTCAATACCACAACGTCCAAGTGGAGTCGATACAACTCCACCAGTATAAAAAGCCACAACACTAGCTGATAAGTGATCTCCTTCATTCACATCAATCATCTGCGACCAGGCATTTACCCAGCGATCATTTGAATTACTAAATGTCCACATACTTAAGGTCGTACTTCCATAATAGTTATCATACGTGTTCGTACCACGCTTAAGTTGGTAATTTGTAGTCCATCCTTCAATTTCTTGTCCGTTTCCTGACTCAAATTCTGAGTTGTAGACCAAGTTGACTTGTTTCAGCTCATTTCCTAATAACTGCTGAACTTGTGTCGTAAAACCATTAGAATTTTGCAAAAAGGCTGAATTTTGAACAATTTTTTGCATTCCTTTATAGGTTTCAGATTCATATAATGATGCCAGATCCTGCTTTGTAGCTGTGATCTTACCAGACACAGTGTTATCTAAGTTTTGCAAAGCAACCTGCCATTGACTAGCCTTTTGATCTACATAGGATATATCAGCTTTATTGGCTACTACTGAATTGATCTCGCCTGCTTTTTGATCTACATATGATTTATCAGCCTTGGTCGCAACCGTTGTATTGATCCCATTAATTTTGACATCAAGGGAGGCATAGTTACTTTCGAGACCATTTAACTTATTGTCTGTATCTTCAGGGGCTACCGTATAATCAGTCGGGATCTTCCCCTTCTCAAACTTGACCTTACTGATCCTAAATGGTTGCGTTGCTCCTTTTAGCGATCTGACCATAAAAATAAGCATATGTGTATCTGGCTGTGTGTGGATCACTATTTTCTTATCTTTTCTTCCAGGCGTATTAGGTATTTTAGCCATACTTGTCCAATTGTCGCGATATACCTTCGTTGTGTGTTTACCTTCCTTATCTTGAAACTCCCAGAAAATAAACCCTTGCTTATCTAGATGTTGTGCATCAGCATAATTTAGGTCAAAACTAAAAACATAGTCAGAATCAGGCTCAACATCGTACACACGTTGTTCGATCTGCACGCAATCTTTGTTACCTACATTCAACTCTACTGTATCGCTGTTCCATGTAACTCCACCAAAAGCTGCATACCAAGCATCGTGTGCATAGTTTGCTCCAAGTTGTGATTGCTTAAGTAAATTTTTTCCACCAACGGATAAGTTATTTAATTTCCCATCGACTGTAGTAACACTTGCACGAATCCCTTCGATTGTTTGTGACAACTCACTTTTCGATAGTGAAAATTTTTGAGTCACTGTGCTTAATTCTTCTTTGGTTGCTAACGTTCTAATAGTATTAGCATTTTGCTCAGTCAAAGTATGCGTATCAGTAATGCGTTGATTTGTGCGTTCGATCTCTGATGTCAGTCCTTTGATCTTATCGCTGTCGACTGTCAAGGCTGACTGTTTAAGCACATCAACACTTTTAGTTAGCTCATTAACAGCACTCGAATCAGCTTTGAGCTGGATTTGTTGGTTAGTTAGATTTAAACTCGCTTCGGTCTTAGCAACTCTACCCGATAACTTATCGACATCTGTTTTTCCAGCCTTGGCTTTGATTGCATCATTTACAACTGTCAGTGAACTACTTAGATCACTTATCTTTGTATTTGCTTCATCAACTGTAGTCTTATCAGCTTTTAACTCGATAGCATGCTGATTTTGATTAATACGTGTCAAATTTGAATCTACTTGTTTGGTCAAAGTATCATGCTCTGTTTGAGTTACCATTTGACTGATCTTACCGTCAGTATCTTCAAATTTTGTTGTTACCGTGGTTTGAAATTCTTTAAGTGCTGTCTCTGCATTTTCAATCGCCTGCTTTTTAGCTTCAACGATTTCTACTGACTTAGCCTGTAGTTGTACAGATACATCTGTCTTCATTTTATTCAAACTTTGCTGGCTTTGGTTGGCAGTGTCATCGATCTTTTTATCGATCAGTGTCAAATTATTTTTTATCTCTTCGACCTTTTGCTGATTTCGGCTGTTGATCTCAGTTACACGTTGATCAACATTTTTAGTATCTAGCTTGGCATCTGCGATTGATTTATCTAGCCGGGTCGTCTCACGATCGATCTCATTTAAAATATCATCGCCGGCACGCTTGAAATCATCTTCAACTTTTTGAACATACAGCATCGTTTCATCTGCATCTTTTCGTAGATCTGTGGTGATCTGACCAAATTCATTGATTGTTTGTTGATTACTGATCTCAAGCCATGCTTGACCGTCATAGATCATCATTTGGGCCGGAACTTTATCCATTGCTTGAGGGTCAGGCTGAATAAATTTATTGACTTGTTTTTCCATTTACTGCCTCCTCTAATGGTCTTACCCAAATATCTCCAACTCTGACCATATTGTATTTGGTTGGATCATCCCTTGAATAATACGTAGTCGTGGCTGTAAAAGCCTTATTCAATGCTTTTTGTGCCAAATTGCTGATGTCATTGATCCGATTATTCAGTAATGATTGCGAATTTAAGATACTTGCTGGTAAGTTTTCATACTGTAGCACCGTTGCTTGATCCAGATTGTACGGATACCAAGTGTAACCGATCAGTGTTACATCAGTTTCAAAACCAATATCTTTGATCGTTAGATGACGTTTTTCTCCCGGAATCGGCTTAAAATTTTCGTTAGCTGTGACTTCAAGACTCACAACTGGTTCAACTTGTAATTGTGAGCGTGCATATTTGCGCATGTTTTCTTGATCAGTAAAACGTTCATCTGAAATATTTTCCATCGGATGAACGCCCCAAACTTCAATCGATTTACTATCCTCAACGAAAAAAGGCGGAAAATAATATTCCACCTTGTTATTATCTGTACTATTTTCTTTTTGTTTACCAAAACATTTAACTTTATTAGTGATGTTTGTACTATCGATCGTCATACTAATGCCTTGCGCATTATTTCGGTAATCGATACGTTGACCGAAGTTTTTTTCAAAAGCTTGTGCACTGTAGACACCGATGTTTTTATTATTTGGATAAACGATCGCAGATGGCCAAGTGCTTAAGATCTTACTGATCATATCTTTTCCACTAGTATCGCCTAAATTTTGGATTTGCTGCTTATCAAAATCGCCATAAACAGAATAAGTATAACCAACATTATCCTTATTTTGTGATCCCAAATAAAACTCTAGGATGTCTTGCGGTAAATATGTCAGAGTACCTTCTTTGACGTTGTATTGACGAACTCTAGCAATATCGTTATAGATATGTATAGCTGTAACTTGAACTTGCGAATTCCCACCTTGATTAGATGGCGTAACTTGCTTAATGACATACTGCTGACCATCAAAAGTTATAATACCTTCAGTACTTAGTAATGCATTAAATGCAAAGCCACCATCATCAAAAGCTGTAAATTGCAATTGGTAAGTGCTATTTTTTGCCCACTGCACTGAAAATGTCGACCACAAAATACAATTTAGCGGGAGTTCTTGTTTCAGCGATAGCGCTTTGATCGTGACAACTTTCTTGAAATCATTTTTGGGCATCTCATAAGTTGGATAACGCACAAACTTTGTATCATTATACAAGAAACTCCCGTGTCGCATATTGATATCGTTTTTAACGACCTGCTCATCAGTCCAGATGAGTGGGTTCACTCGCTTAGCTTTGCGATATACCATGTAGCCTGAGTCAGCCACGTCATCGACATGTCCGTCGATCTTATCCTGATACAAATACAAGTAGTCACCAGCAATCAGCATTTCAGGCGCTTCATACCAATGTGCTTTAGGATCATTGACAATATTTGTAGCGATCTCGGTATAACGGCCCAAATAATTATCTGCAACAAACAATCTAGCACTAGACAGCCACAAGTAATATTTGCCGTCCATATAAGTAAGGTTTGGATCGATAGAACTCTGACAGTCTACATCGACCTGTTGATAAGCATTAGATACTTTATCTGTGACCGGGTCAAAATCAGCCACATAAATACCACGTTTACCATTTAAAGTGGCACTATAGATAATGTGATATTTATCATTCTTATCTTTAAAGAATTCAGGCGCCCAAATATCAGTATACTGACCATTTTTGATCAAACTTAGATCTAGCTCGGTAAACAGCTTGAAATCAGACGTCTTATAAAGCATCAGTGTACCAATGATATAGTACACATCACCAACGCGACAAATAAAGCCGTCTCTCAGCCCCTTCAGCTTGCTAAAATTAGCAACACTGCCCCAACTTTCTCCATCATTAGATGCACTCAGGTTAGGCAGTGCATTCCAAGGATCATTTTTATTTTCGGCACGCGGATCAAAACCAAAGTAAACAAACTTATTATTTTTTACCGCATTTAAAATTTCCATCCCTTCACACCTCCTAACCTAAATAAATGAATGGAAAAGAAAAGGTTATATCAAGATCACCAGCTCCGACTACTGAAAATTCATTCCAGCCAGTTGCTAGTGTGATATAACCAAAATCAGTATTATTATTGTCCAATATACCATTCTTAAATGTATTGATCCCTTGCAAAATCACCTTATCCGTGTTGTTCATTTGGCCTTTATAACTCCAGCTTGTTTTGGTGGTGTTATTGATCAACTTAAAGCCATCGCCAAAGTGTTCCATAATGATGTTTAACTCATGTCGTTGAAAGTATGGATCGATCGTGATATCACTGGCATTAAACACTCTAAATGACTGTTTGTTGATGAAATGATAATCTAAATTTTCACCGTTTGGGATGTTCCCACCATAAAGCATCCAAGCTTCCTGATCGTAGTTCATTAGTTGATCAGATGTCGTCAAACTATACTTATATCCACTTGGGTTTTCAAACGGGATCGTAAAAACTGACGTCCGTGCAAATTGCTCTATCGGTGCGATCGTGAAATTACCTGCTTTAACATACTTGACCACTCCAGGTTCGCCATCAGTCCGGATCCTAAAAATTTCTTTTGAGGAAAAATAGCGATAAATATCATGCTTAGCTAGCTTATAGTCCCACCAATCACCAAACTTAAAATAAAATCTTGCGTTGATCACATTTTTATCGATCGTGCTTTCAGTGGGATAGCTTCCATCCCCACCAAGATTAGTCAAATAAGTATTAGTTACAATTGGATCTTCATCATCACCTAAATATTTAAGGTTGGGGGTGATCGACTCAATTTCAATTTCATCTTCATTACCTCGCTTGATCCAAAGCTTAGGATAGCGAAAATGATTACCATAGATCTTCAAACTTTTCCCTCCTAAACATTGAATTGTTGATAGTTTGCTAATCTTTGATCACTTGCCATATCCCGATAAACTTTTGTCTTATCATAGCCATTGATACCTTTGATCACCTCAATTTGTGATCTGTTGACATTTAATAACATACCCACCAAATTTTTCAAATCTTTAACGGTTTCAGATAATTCCTTTACATCCTTACCCAATTCACCGCTTCCATCTGATCGTTTAGAGTTATCGGTTTGAGCAAAATAATCTAACGACTGTTGCATTAGCTGATATGCTCGTGAACGTTTTGATAGATCCAATGGAACTACCATTTCAGGCAAGTTACCTTCAGAGATCTCAACCATCTGATTTTGTGTTACTAGGCCACCATTAGCCATCATTCGATGACCACGTGGGCTCCAGCCACGGCGGACACCTATCGGAGCAAAGTCATTACGCCAGTTAGAATCATTTAAAACAGCCATAATCTGATCCAGAGCCGAATGAATATTCTTGTGGCCATTAACTGCCCAAGCATTCCAAGTCCCAATTTTGTATTGGAATAAACCATACGGCAGACCAGTACCATCATGATCGTCATATCCACCACCAGTGGCCGGATTAACATTAGACTCAACAAATGCTTGCCAGTACAAATGCTCAATATCTCGAGCAGATAATTTTTGATGCATCAATGAAGCAGCATGACGGGCTACTTTACCAAATTCATTTTTACTCATCGTGCCATTAGGTGAATTACCACTACCGCCACCAACAGAAAAGCTATCTTTAATCTTCTTTAAGATTCCAGCTAAGCCATCGACTGCGTCGTTGACCATACCCTTAGTAATATCACGTGCAATGATTCCAGCATCTGGGACACTATCCAAATTAAAAGTCTTAGTCGCAATATCGAGCAACGTTTTCTTAGGATCGGTGATCTTATCTAAAATATCACTTGCAGTATCAGATAAGTGATCATAGATATCTTCAGCACCTTCACGAACTTTTTTAAAGAAATCGCCTAATGAAATATTACCAGTTGCGTAGCCTGGCAATGTACCTACATATGATCCAGACATGACTTTAGCAGTATCTTTGGCATTTAAGATTCGATCTCCCGGACGCACATCGATAAATTGTGGACCCATTTGACCAGCAATCCCAACTTTACCACTGTATGGTCGATAAATAAGCTCTGGACCAGCTTCACCAACAAGTGCTTTGCCGTGATAACTTGCTTGACCACCAGTAGCGTAGGCACCCGCAGTTACAGGTTTGTATTTATACAAGTCAGCCTTTGAATCATCGTATGATTTTCCAAAAAGTTTACCGATTTTTTTAAAGAAGCCCAGCAAACTTTCAAAAATAGAAGATGAGCCTTGCGCCTGTTTAGAATTAGCGTCCATAGAACTATTAGCCTGATTGACAGCGTGCGTTACAACACCCTTCGATTGTTCACGCGCAGACGATGTAACATCGTCTCTTTGCTTGCCAGCTAAGCGCGTTGTTTCACTTCTCTGTTTATCGGCTTTATCAACGGTCTCATCGTGTTGCCTCTTTGCCTTTTCAGTAACTTGTTTGTACTGATCATTTGCTGCATTGTGTGCTTCATCACGTTGCTTTTCAGCTTGCTCTTTTACTGCCTTACGCTGTTCTTTAGCCCACTTAGAATTACCACTATACTGACGCTCAGCTGCTTCCACTGTCTTTTTGTATTGCTCGTCTGCCGCTTTGATTGCTGATTTACGCTGGCGTTCTGCCGCGTCTTTTCCTTCTTTATATTTTTTATCAGCTCTTTTAGTGACATCTTTATACTCATCATTGGCTAATTTAGTGATTTTATCGTATTCTTTTTGAGCATTATTGACGGCTTCTTGTAACTGTTTATTGCTTAACTTACCCTTTTTAGCTGTAAGTTTCTCTAAGATCTTACCTTGCTTATCAGTTTCGAGCTGTATCTTACCTGTCAAAGTCGTATGTTGTTTAGCCTCTTTTGTCATATTGGTCGTCGCATATTTTTCATTTAGCTCATAGATCTTTTTCTTATGCTTTGAGCTTGCTTCATCCAATTCCTTGTCACGCTTAGCAACCGCCTTTTTATATTGTTCTGACTTCTTGCCAAAAGATTGCTGTGCACTCCACACTTCACGATCATACTTATCATGAATTTTTTTCTTTTCTTTGTTGTAATCAGTATCAATCTTTTGCTTTTGGATAGCATAATACTTATCGATTGCAGACTGGTCAGAACCTGAACGACGAGCCTCTTTTTCAAGATCTTTATAATGCTTTTTAGCATCATCTACTCTCTTTTTGTACTCTTCTTTGGTAATCATCCCATTTTTTTGAAGGGTCTTAAGATCGTCTAGATCCTGTTTTTGCTTTTGCTTATAGTACTCTTTTTGTTCCTTTAGAAGTTGTTTATGTGATTCTTTTTCACTCATCTTAGGTGCTTCAAGCTTTTCACCTTTGACCATTTTATCCCAAGACTTTTTAAACTTCTTCAAAGCGTTGGTCACGGTCTTAGATCCACCAATCTGCTCACCGATACTTGCACCGATCATTGCGCCACCTGGTCCACCAATAAAAGCCCCAATAGTACCACCAACCAAAGTACCAGCCGTCTTGCCAGCTGCTTGATACTTAGCTTCAGCCTTATTTGATTTCACAGCATCATAAATCGACGAACCGACATCCCAAGCTGTAACAGCAAGTCCTAGTCCTCCAACTATCTTAGTACCTAAACTTCGCCCAAGCATTTTCAATTTACCGGCATTTTTAGTGATAGTCTTACCACCCTTGGTTATTGTAGCATCAACTGCAGTTTCTGCAATATTACCAACTTCGGAGGCTGTATTTGCTGTTTTAGATACTGTTCCACCAGTATAAGCACCACCAGCCTGAGACTTAGCAAGTGCTAAATTCTGATACTCCTTTGTTAATGCTCCAACTTGGACCTGTTCTTCCAGCAAAGCTTTATTCTTTCCAAATAAGGAGCGCAAATTCTTCATTTTATTGATAAAATCTACAACTTTTGAAACTGCCAACACTCCTGCTAAGGCACCGCCGAATACAACCAGTGGTTTTCTATACTCAATAGCCAACTTACCGACTTGAAAAATTGCATTGGCAACCTCACCAACACCTTTAGCCATCAACTTTACATCTTTTTGAACTTCTTCTTGCTCAAAAATTTTAGTTAGCTGGTTAGCGGCATCCGTCATATAGGGAAGTAGTTTAGCTCCAAATTCAATCTCCAACGCACTCCACGCTTCTTTAAAACGCTTATTTGAATTTTCAGCAGTTTTCGCATTTTTAGCAGCTAATTCTTGAACATAATTTCCCTTTTTTCCAGCTTCTTCAACTTTTTTAGTCAAATCACCTAAGTGCTTACTATTTTCAGCTAAAATAGCACCAGCTTGTTGTCCAGTTGTCCCAAACAACGAATTAAAGACAGCATTTTTTTCTTCAGATCCTAGCCCTTTAGTATGCTCACGTAAAACTTTCATGATAGAAGTCATATCTTTAAAGTTTCCGTTAGCATCAACGATATCCTCACGTTTGATACCGATTTGGTCTAGAACTGAACCGTTATTACTATTTTTAGCACCTTCGATTTCTTCTTCAAGATCACTAATTGCTTCTTGTTGCTTCTTAATAGCACTAGCAGCTGCTTTGCCACTTTTGGTTCCATTTTTTACAGACTCTTCTAACTCCGCAATTTTATCTTTATGTTTTTGAATTTTTTGAGTATATGTTTCAATAGCATTGCTTGAACCCTCTTGTGCCGCTTTTTGCGCTTCAACCGCATCGGTCAAGCTATTGATAACTTTTCGCAGACCTGTACCCAAATGTTACCCTAGAAGTTCTTTATCATCTAGTTCACTATGTTTCCATAGTGCTCGGACTATCTTTTGACCCGCATCTAAAGTGCTAGGGTCATCCGCCTTCGTGGAAATTTCTGCATAAAAAAAGCACGTTCACACGTGCTCAGATCTTAGCTTACTTTCTCTAGTCTCTACACCTTCTATAAGTTTCCTTACAGCTTGGCTCGGGATCAACATATTATAAATACTTTGTTAGTAGGTTTAGTAGCAAGATAACTCCAAAAATAGCACAAAAAACTAAACCGCCTAAAATATACGCACCTATCGTTAGAATCTTGACCACGAATGGAATTATCCAAAGTTTAAGCAAAACTGCTCCCACGATAACAGTGACTAGATAACTTACTACTCCAACAACCTTATTTTTTGAGCAATAGGCTATATATGAATTGAGCGCATCAACAGTTTCTTTCCACAGCTTACATAACCGCAGTCCCGTTTTTGTTTCAAATAATAACTGATATACTAAATTGGTCATTATCTCACCACCTATCCGAATTTATTTCACCCACATTATATCACAGTAATATAACTTAGTCTTCCCCGAATTAACGGATTTATTTTTCAAGATCATTTCTGATCAAGCGGCCAGTTTTACCAAAGCCTTGTCTGCTTCTAAACCATTATTACTCAAAATACCCATTGCAGCCGAAGTCTCACTCAAGCTAAATTTAGCTTGGTGTGCTGTTGAGTTAACATATTCCATCCCTTTACCCAAGGATTGGAAATCTGTTGATGTAACATCAGCTGTATAAGCTAATTCATTAACTGCGATCTTAGTTTGCTTGGACATCTCAGCTACAGATTTAAGTGGGTTGCCAGACTTATCAACATTCATCTGAAATCCTTCTAAAGTCTGACTAGCAACTTTAATAACATCACTAAAGTCATCCCCCGAAGCAATCGAACCTTGTAATTCAGTATTCATAGCCCCCAACGCTTGAGTTGAGCTATATCCACGTTTTACTAATTCTAGATAACCATCTGCGATTTCTTTTTGTGATATACCGTATTTAACAGAATACTTTGCGCCGTCCTCTTGCATCTGTTTAACTTTTTCAGTTGCCTCGGCTGCACTTTCGCCACTAGTGATCAAGTTATTGTAGATAACTTGATACTGGCTAGATACTTCCGATGCTTTTTTTGCGCCATCAATTGATAGCTTGCCTAGCGCACCTACTGTTCCAGCTGCAAGATACGCATGTTCCTTAATTTTATTAAAAGCATTTTTTGCTGTTTCTCCAGCAGAGCCTACTTTGTCCCTAAACTTGATCATTGTATTACTCATATCGAGTGTCTTTACATTTGACTCACGAATAGCTTTTTCATTTTGAACATACTTAGTCGACAACTCTGCAACACGCACTGCTTGCTCTTGATAAGCTTTAGACATCTTACCAGAGGTTTGTTCAACCTGCGCCAATAGACCTTTTTCAGCACTTAATTGCTCTCCCATTTTCTTACGAACATTGATCAAGCCTTTGACTTTAGCTTGTTGAGCTGCGTATTTTCGCCCTTCTGCCTCAAGCTGAGTTACATAATTTTCATTAACCCGCTTGCTTGTTTCAACAGCATCACGTAATTGCAAAACACCCGATTTATGTGTGTTTAATGCATTAGTCGCTCGCTTTTCTTGTGCTTCCAAACTAGCGATCGCACGTTTAGCGGTATTGATCTGATTTTCATACTTCACATATGCTTGGCGGCCTTTGTCAGTCGAAAGATCTAATCCATCTTGTTCTTTCTTCAAGCGTTCAATATATGCTCGTTGCCCTTCGATCGCACGCTTGGCATCTTCGATCTTATTAGCATAAGCTGCCATAATGCCTTCACCAGATCTAACTTCAGCAAAATTGGCTTGCATCGCTGATCGTAAGAGCTTAGCTTCATCTCGTAAAGATCTTAAACTTCTGGTCATTCCATTATCGTTAAGATCGATAGCAAACTGATATCCCTGAATTTGTTCCATTTATTTCCTCCTTTCCGCTATAATGCACCTAAACTTCTAGCTAGATCTAATGGATCCTGTACCCTATCTTTGGGCTCTTTAGCACCTAATGCAGCCTGCAGATCACTAAAAGAAGAATTGTAGAAGTCACTCGGTAAAATACCATTTTGCATTGCCTGCTGAGCTAGATAATCTATGTCAGCAACCATATTTTCTAATTGCCAGATAGTTCGTCTGGCTTGGATTTTGGGTCTTGTTCTTCCTCGGTAGCATCGTTATCAAGTCCCATGTCAACACCTAGACAAACAAGTAACATTTCCTTGAATGTTTTAAACATTGGCGTAAATGATAGATCTTCCAACTTTTGGCGACTTTCTTTTGATAATGCTAATAGTTCTGCCGAGCACTCAAGTACAATGTCTGTCATTTTTAATGTTCCCGACACCAGTTGTTCCATCGAATCTTCTTTCTCTTCATCGTCAGCGACCGTATTTAGCAGCTTTGTATAATACTTAGCCATTACTTTGATATTTTTGGGAGAATCGATCAACGTCTGATCTTCCTTTAGTCCAAATACTTCATGCTTAAATGTAACTTTTGTCTTTTCCATTATCTTTGCCTCCTAATCATTCGTCTCATGTTTCTCGTCTCTGTTATTTTTATCTTTTAAACACTTTGTGATACTGTATTTTCCTTGATCATCTTCTGTCCTGGGAAAACCATGTCAAACATTGCTTTTTCATCAAATTGCGGATCATCTTCGTAAAATACAGCATATGGTTTACCGCCGAACTTATCATACGTCAAAGCAGTATATGTTAAATTGTCATCGTCACGTGTTTCAGCTGTACTTGTGTTAGTTTGAACGTTGTGACTTGCTTCGTTAAATACACCACGGCCAAAGCAGAAAAATACTTTTTTACGTGAGATCGTCGACTGAGACACGATAATTAGTGGACATTCGACAGTATCATCTGTGTCGACATAACCACCTTTTCCATTAGATTCACGGCCTAAGATCTTTTGTTTGACAAGATAATTGATCTCATTTGCTGTCCATGCAACTGATGGACTGGATGGCGGATTAGTAACATCAACAACTTGATTATTCCCGTCAATCTTTGTTGGTGTTGCAGCTAATCCAGTAATATTTGCTGTTTTTGAACCTAAGTTACCAGCATTTTTATCTGTACTTACAAAGTACACACCTTCATCGCTCAAGCCTTTCTTAGAATCACATACGACATTACCGTCATTTCCTCGAATACCTGTATAGATACCCCATAAACCAATTGTGGCCATTATACTTCCTCCTCTGTATATTTAAATTTAAGTGTGTTGATGATATTTTGATTGTCTGGTGTCATCACATGACCAGCATCAGAAAAACACCTGATTCGCTGATCAAAAAGCACTTGCTTGACACTTTTTTCGATCTCAGACATATCAAACTCATAGTTTGGTGGATAATAAAAAATCAGCTGAACTTGTCTTGTGATATCTAGTTCTTGGTCATTACCATAAGAACTGCCTCCATCGACTAGTTCGCTGATCACTAAAATCAAATCTTCTTTTGTGTTATCACTGGGATCAATCATAAACGTATGCACATGCTCCAAGCTTAAATTTGGAATAGCATCGATCTTTGCCTCGATCACACTTCTAACATGAGCTGCTGGTGTCATTACTGCACCTTCTTATCCATTGCTTGTTTGATTGCATTAGTCATTACCGTAGCTAAGACAGGCTTAGCTTCTTTGACTGACTCTTCCCAAAAATGTTTACCTGGCACATGTGAATGTTGGACACCATTACGATCACGTACATCCCAACCATCATTTTGAAAGCGTCCGATATAGCCCTTGTGCCCCTTAGCTGTAAATCCCACGGCAACAGAGCCATTTGTATGTTGTTCAGTCACTAAACTATCGCGCAAGTGTACTGTTTTGCCAGTAAATGTTTTTGTGCTGACCGGTACTTTAGGTTGCATGATCTTCTTAAAAGCCTCAGCACCAACTCTATTAGCTAGCACCCGTTCATCATGTCCGATACCTTCAGCAAGACTATCTAAGATCCGCTCGAATTCTTCAGCATTTTTAACTTCACCCATGTTTTGTAACCTCCCTTGTACACGTGATCAGATCAAAACCATTAGGTGAGATACCATCATCAAATGAGATATTGTTGATCTTATAGATGATCTCATCTTTTCGGACCAACATATCCCCAGTGATGTCATCTCGATGGCGAATAAAGAATACGACGGCATTGCTGATCCCTAGACCAGCTAAAGACAACGATTCAGTCATCCTAAGCGACCATTGACCAGCAAAAACTGAAAACTCTGGCTTGAATGCTTTGACCCTAGCACCAGTATTAGGATTGACCTTAGCACCAGCTTGCATCCTTCCAAATTCTAGCCGAAAGGTCATTCTAGCTGGATTGATTCGTTTCACCATCTTGGGCCACCTCCGAAAATTTGCCTCGCAGTTGTCCGATGATCGAATTTAGTGTTAGATTGACTGGATATAGTTGCGTACTCGATAAAGCGGTACGTTCAGTGTAGTAACTTGAAGCTAACGCAATAACAGCCACATCAAAGAGATCATTATCAGCGTAGAAACCTTCATCTGCACCAACAGCATTTTTGATATAGCTTTCTGCTGCTCTGATATAAGCCTCTAAAAGCTCATCATCTAAACTACCATCGATCCTTAAACTCAATTTGAGTTTCGTTTTATCTACACTCATGACTCACTAACCTTTTGCGTCCTCAGCACTAAGATTTGCTGGTTGATCTGCAATAGTTGTAAATGAGCCAGCAACCCACGCCTCGCTATCAGTTGAAACAACGTCAAAGCGATCGATCACGCGGATCTTGTAAAGGTCTTTTTCAAAGGCTCCAGCACCGATGTTTGTCGCAAGCAAGCTCATGTTTTCGCGATCAAACAATGTAACAGCTTGCTTGAGATCACCATAATACAGTGGGTGTGCGTTACCTGTATCTGGCAACCAGCGATCTGCCACTTCAATAATTCGCTTACCCTTTAGCAAGTATTGATCTGGTTGTTTTGGATCCGGCTGTAACAAATAACGTCCCATCGCATCTTTAACTTGCGATAAGACGTTCAAACCTGCAGTATTAGTCATCAAAAATGACGTTGTTTTGATTGCTGGGTCGACACTTGTATTGATCATCGTTACAATGTCGTCAAATTTAGCTAATGTTGTTTTCTTTGGCGCTTTGCTCATAACATCAATAATAGCTTTGTTACGTGTCACAACCACCTTGCGTGCGATCCAAGTCGATAACCATGCCAAAATATTTTCAGCCGTGTCCTTGAGCAATGTATTTGTTACTGTTGTGATTCCAGCATAACGTTTGATTAAGTATTTGATAACCATTAATTTAGGATCATCATTATCACCGATTGTTGCACTTTCATCATCTAAGTTAGCTAACGGCGTGATATCAGACCATTTCTCATATACTCGACTACCACTTGGCGTTGTTACCGATTCGTGGTTTACATATTGCTCAAGTGCATCATATTGCCGAACTAGAGTATGGATCGTCGTTTGAATATCTGCGGGGATCGTTAACCCGGCCTGATCACCATTTTCATCAACTGAGGATGTGACCATATTCACTACTTTCGGATCACCTTTGATCATCCCGATAAAATTGTTTACAAACTCGTCTTTTAGATTCTCTTCTTTAGGTGTCAATTTTTTATCAGGTGTTTGCATCACCTTACTTGCCATGCGCTCGATCTCTAATTGGTCTTTGATTGCGTCTCGACGCAAGGCTTCGTTATCACGCTTAGCCTTTAGATCCTTGAATTTTGTTTCATCGAAACTATCATCCATCACAAGAGCGCTTAGTTTAGCATCCATATCAGATACTTTTTGACCTGATGCGATCCACGCATCATTTAATTCATTGATATTCATTAATTAATACCATCCTTTCCAAGTAAAATTGCTAACTTTTTCTTTTTTAAAGTATTTTCGGGGTTGTCTACCTGTTTTTCCCGCTGGATAAAATTAAGTAGTTTATTGACTGCTATTTTGTTTGGGATAACTTCCAGCGAATTGAAAACAGCTGGACTATCTGCATCCTCAAACATGATTTCATCGGCAAAACCTTTATCAACTGCATCTTTAGCATTCAACCAAGTCTCTTTACCCATCAAATCGATAATAGTATCCCGATCTAGTCCAGTTTTTGTGGCATATGCGGTCGCAATCGATTCATCAATACCTTTCAAAACATCAGATTCATGTGCTAAGTTATCCGCATTGCCCTGCGAATTGGTCCATGCTTTATGAATCATAATGTGCGCAGTCGGTGAGATACTGATATTATCACCCGCCATCGCGATCACACTTGCAGCTGATGCGGCTAAACCTACAATATTGACATTGACTTGCTTTTCTGAACTGCGTAGCATCGTGTAGATCTCGGATGCAGCAAAGACATCTCCACCATTTGAGGCAATATCTAAAGAAACATCCCCATCGTCAGATTTCAACGCCTCCGCGATCTTTGACGGTGTCACATTAGGCATTTGAAAATAGTCATACATCATGCCGGTCGAATCATCTACGATCGGTCCCCTGATCTGGATCTTCATTTTGCTGTTCACCCCCTTTCAATGACAAAAGCTTACTTTTTTCTGCATCTGGCAAAGTTTCAGGAAAATATCCCGTTTCTTGCAACAAAAATGTCGCTTGATTATGTGCAATAACACCATTTTTGACTAAATTAGCTAGCGTACTTGCATAGCCGTCTTGCAAAGGATCTAATGCTGGACGCAAATTAACAGTAACTTTAGTACTTAATTTATTACTCAATTCCGATGTAACTGATTCCATATAACGTGAAAGTGCGTTTGCATACATCCCTTTGATCTGATCAATAGATGACTGTTGATCACCTTGGCCGTTCAAATACGAGTTTGGAATGCCAAACACTTTAGCGATCTGTGTCCCGGTCCAATCAGATTGGGCTAATAACTTAGCAACGTCTGATTTGATTTCTAGTGGTTTGTAATCTTCCAAGTCATCGATTACGATCGGACCATTATTTGAAGCTTGAGCTTGACGCATAAATTCTTTTGATCGTGCTGCTTTTTGCTTCCAGTTCAAAAGGCCACCCTTTGACATTTTTAAAATA
>ERZ808040.656-NODE-656-length-28398-cov-7.419230_pt1 | contig 28398 bp, 22 predicted proteins | sample MGYA00380191_ERZ808040 | MGnify/ENA primary metagenome ERZ808040 (study PRJEB31490, sample SAMN06133395) | mouse gut metagenome | isolation source: J6 | host: mice | place: China: Chengdu | collected 2015-05 ...
CATGTCACGATTGAAGTCTATTTTACCTATGTGGGGAAAATCCGGATTCCACTTGCCAAACCGGAACTACTGACAGATACAGAAAAACCGGCGTGACCTCTGCCACGCCGGCTTTACCGGGATTTTAGTTTACTTCCTTATGGGCCTCCGGCTAATCCGCACGTCTTTTTCTGTGTGAAGGGGCTTACAGCACCGCCGCCACACCCTGGAGCAGCCCCACAACCAGGCAGGCCAGCGCCAGCATCAGCACCGCCCACTTGAGCACCGCCGCCAGCAGCTTGCTGTCCTGGCCCGCCAGCCCCACCGCCGCCGCCGCGGTGGCGATGCACTGGGGGGACAGGATCTTGCCGATGCCCGCGCCGGTGGAGTTGGCCGCCGCCAGCCACAGCTGAGAGGCCCCGATGGCGGAAGCCGCCTCGGTCTGGAGGCGGCCCAGCAGCACCTCGGTGTTGGTGCCGCTGCCGGTGACAAAGGCGCCGATGGCGGCGATCACCGGGGCGAAGAAGGGGTACAGGGCGCCGGTGATGGTGACAAACAGGTCCGCCATGTCGGAGATCATGCCGGAGTAGGTCATGATCTTGGCCACCGCCAGCACCGACATGATGGTGACGATGGTCTTGCTCATCTGCTTGAGGGTGGCCACGAATACCTCCCACATGGCCCGCCCCCCGGCCTTCTGAACGCAGCCGCCGATGACGGCGGCCAGGAAGATGAGCACACCGGGGGTGTTCACCCAGCTGAAGGAGGTCATCCCCGCGCTCTCCGCCGTGGAGATCTTAAAAGAGCTGGAGAACTGGGACAGGAAGCCGTTCACCGGCGGAACCAGCTTGGAGGTGGCCAGCAGGAGAACAAAAATCAGGATGTAGGGCAGGCAGGCGGTCAGAGGGCTCATGGACTGCCCTCCGCCCTGGGCGGGCTGGGCGGGCGCGCCCATGTCGTACTCGGCGGGGACAGGCTTTCCGGTGCGCAGCCGCACCAGGCCCAGGGTCACCGCCAGAGATACCACGCTGCCCACAATGACCGCCAGCTCCGGACCCAGGAACTTGGCCACCAGCAGCTGGGGCAGGACGAAGGACACCCCCGCCGCCAGGGTCAGGCCGGACACGCCCTTCAGCGCCTTGAGGCCGCCCCCTCCGGCGATCACCATGAGGAAGGGCATCAGAATCATGAAGGGGAGCATCTGCACCACCGTCACAAAGGCCAGGGGGACGGCGTCCAGCCCGGTGACGTTGGCCAGGGTGACGGTGGGAATGCCCACCGACCCGAAGGCCGTGGGGAAGGCGTTGGCCAGCATGCACACCAGACAGGCGGCCACCGGCTCCATGCCCATCACCACCAGCATGCTGGCCGGAATGGCGATGGCGGTGCCGAAGCCGGCCATGCCCTCCAGGAAGCCGCCGAAGCACCAGCCGATGAGCAGGATGATGACCCGCTTGTCCCGGGACACCCCGGCCAGCATCCGCTTGATCACGTCCATGGCCCCGGTTCGCAGGGAGAGGTTGTAGGTGTAGATGGCGGCGATGATGACCAGAATGATGGGCCACAGGGCGGCGGCAAAGCCCTCCAGCGCGGAGGTGGCGCAGTCCAGAACGGGCATCCGCCACAGGGTGAGGGCCAGCACGGCGGCGATGGCCAGGGCGATCAGGCAGGCCCTGTGCCCGGGCATTTTCAGCACGGCCAGGGCGATGATGAGCCATACGATGGGCAGCAGGGTGAGAACAGATTGCAGAATGGGCGGCATGGAAACAGACCTCCTTTTCGTTTGCTGGGATGGATGGGCAAATTGGTTCTACCTTATTCCGCCTGAAAATCGCCGTGTATCAGGCGCACCCCTCATTCACGGCATGCAGCCCCAGCGCTCAGCTGGGGGCTGTGTTGGTTTTATTATAGCGCGATTGGTGAAAATGTCCATTGCAAATTGTACAAAAAAATTTTTTCGGTTATGTCGCACAAAATTCTTCCCTGTTTTTGTAGAAATGGGAGAAAAGAAAAAAGGGGCTTGTAATTCCCAGAAAATGTGTTAAGCTGAACTTACGGTATAAATTGGTTGAACCAAAAACGTTCCGTTTCGCAACCGTTTCGCTTTTGGCCCTACCAGACCGCACCCCCTCGGCGGGACAGACAATTGTATGGGAGGAATCGCAACATGGCTGTCACCATCCCCTTCGGCAGGGCCGGCATGGCGCTGAACGCCGATCTCACCGGCGCAGAGCTGCTGGAGTCCCGCATCGGCCAGCTGGCCGCAGCCGGGTCGGAGGACGACCTGGTCCGCGCCGCCATGGCCGCCCCCACCGGCACCCCCACCCTGCGCGAGCTGGCCGCGGGGAAAAAGACCTGCACCATCATCATCAGCGACCACACCCGGCCCGTCCCCAGCAAGCACATCATCCCCTTCATGCTGGAGGAGCTGCGCCAGGGCAGCCCGGAGATCCAGATCACCCTGCTGGTGGCCACCGGCTTCCACCGCCCCACCAGCGCCGAGGAGCTGGTGGGCAAGCTGGGCCGGGACATCGTGGACCGGGAGCGCATCGTCATCCACGACAGCCGGGACGCCGCCTCCAACGTGAAGATCGGCGTGCTCCCCTCCGGCGCCGACTGCGTCATCGACCGGCTGGCGGTGGAGACCGACCTGCTGGTGGCCGAGGGCTTCATTGAGCCCCACTTTTTCGCCGGCTTCTCCGGCGGGCGCAAGAGCGTGCTCCCCGGCGTGTGCGACCAGGTGACGGTGCTGGGCAACCACTGCTCCAAGTTCATCGCCTCCCCCTTCGCCCGCACCGGCGTGCTGGACGGCAACCCCCTCCACCAGGACATGCTGGCGGCGGCAAAGCTGGCCAAGCTGGCCTACATCGTGAACGTGGTCATCGACGAGGACAAAAAGGTGGCCGCCGCCTTCGCCGGGGACCCGGTGAAGGCCCACCGCCAGGGCTGCGAGCTGCTGCTGGGCTACTGCCAGGTGAAGCCGGAACGGAAGGGCGATATCGTCATCTCCAGCAACGGCGGCTATCCCCTGGACCAGAACGTCTACCAGAGCGTCAAGGGCCTCACCGCCGCCGAGGCCGCCGCCGCCCCCGGCGCGGTGCTCATCATGGTCAGCTCCTGCTCCGACGGCCACGGCGGGGAGAGCTTCTACCGCGCCCTCCACGAGTGCGAGAGCCCGGAGAAGCTCACCGAGGAAATTCTGGCCACCCCCCAGACCGAAACCAAGCCCGACCAGTGGGAGTATCAGATCCTGGCCCGGGTGCTGTGCAAGCACCGGGTGATCTACGTCACCGACCCCGCCCAGAAGGGCACCATCGAGGGCATGAAAATGGAGTGGGCCCCCGATGTGGACGAGGCCCTGGCCCGGGCCCGCCAGGCCAAGGGGGACGCCGCCCACCTGGTGGTCATCCCCAACGGCATCTCCGTGATGGTCACGGAGTGAATGGCCCTCGCTCAGAGAAAAACGCATATTCTGCAATTATAAAAGGAGGCACCCCCCATGGCACAGTACAATCAAGTCACCCCTGAAATCATCGCTCAGCTCCAGGCCGCCGCCCCCGGCCACGTCGTGGTCGGCGCGGATGTGAACCCCGACTACGCCCGGGACGAAATGCCCATCTACGGCGTGAAAATGCCCGAGGTGTCCATCGACGCCACCAGCACCGAAGAGATCGCCGCCGTCATGAAGATCTGCTATGACAACAACATCCCCGTCACCACCCGGGGCGCCGGCACCGGCCTGGTGGGCGGCTGCACCCCCATCTGCGGCGGCGTGGTCATCTGCACCATGAAGATGAACAAGATCCTCAGCTACGACCTGGAGAACTTCGCCGTCACCGTCCAGCCCGGCGTGCTGCTCCAGCAGCTGGCGGACGACGCCCTCACCCACGGCTGCATGTATCCCCCCGATCCCGGCGAGAAGATGGCCACCCTGGGCGGCAACGTGGCCACCAACGCCGGCGGCATGCGGGCCGTCAAATACGGCGCCACCCGGGACTACGTGAAGGCCATGACCGTGGTGCTCCCCACCGGCGAGATCACCCGGTTCGGCGCCACCGTGTCCAAGACCTCCTCCGGCTACAGCCTCACCAACCTGATCTGCGGCTCCGAGGGCACCCTGGCCATCATCACCGAGCTGACCCTGAAGCTCATCCCCGCCCCCAAGGCCACCGTCAGCCTGATGGCCCCCTTTGAGGACCTGAACGCCTGCATCTCCACGGTGCCCAAGGTGTTCATGAACCACCTGAAGCCCCAGGCCCTGGAGTTCTTCGAGAAGGAGATCCTCATCTCCTCCGAGGAGTATCTGGGCAAGCAGGTGTTCCCCCGGAAGATCGACGGCGTGGAGGCCGGCGCCTATCTGCTGATGACCTTCGACGGCGACAGCATGGACGAGCTGGACCCCCTGGTGGAGAAGGCCGCCGAGATGCTGGTGGAGGAGGGCGCTCTGGACGTGCTGGTGGCCGACACCGCCCCCAAGCTGAAGGACACCTGGGCCGCCCGCTCCTCCTTCCTGGAGGGCATTGAGGAGCAGACCAAGCTGCTGGACGAGTGCGACGTGGTGGTGCCGGTGAACAAGATCGCCGAGTACGTGGCCTACGTGGCCGCGGAGGGCGAGAAGTACGACTTCGAGGTGAAATACTTCGGCCACGCCGGCGACGGCAACCTGCACATCTACACCTGCTCCAACGATATGGAGAAGGGCGAGTTCGAGAAGCAGGTGGAGCAGTTCTTCACCAGCATCTACGGCAAGACGGTGGAGCTGGGCGGCCAGATCTCCGGCGAGCACGGCATCGGTCTGGGCAAGGTGAAGTTCCTGGCCCAGGCGGTGGGCCCCGTGAACATGGGCCTGATGGAGGGCATCAAAAAGGTATTTGACCCCAAGATGATCCTCAACCCCGGCAAGGTGTGCCACATGCTGTAATGGTCCGGGCCCGCAGGCAGGCCCTTCCATCCATACCCTCCTCATAAAATGGACCGGCGGCGGGGCCATGGCCCCGCCGCCGGTCCATTTTTTCCAGGTCCAGGTCTTATTTTGCCAAATTTGGGGAAAGAGCTTGTACTCTGCGCGAAAAAATGTTATGATATTAACAATTCGGCAAAGGAGACGTCCCCATGGCAGAGAGAAACGAGCGGGCCTACGAAAAGGTCATCGAGCACATTAAAAGCGAAATCTGGCAGGGCGCCCTGAAACGGGGCGAGCGGCTCCCCCCGGAGCGGGAGCTGGCCGAGTCCCTGGGCGTCAGCCGCAACTCGGTGCGGGAGGCCATCCGCACCCTCAGCCTGCTGGGCTTCGTGTCCAGCACCCAGGGGGCGGGCAACTTCGTCACCTGCGACATTGAACAGAACCTGCGGGAGAGCCTGCGGATGATGGTCATGCTGGGCGAGACCAACTACCTCCAGATCAGCCAGCTGCGCTGCGGCCTGGAGAGCGAAAACGCCCGGCTGGCGGCGGGGCGCATCCTGCCCCGGCAGGCGGCGCGGCTGCGGGAGCTGGCCCGGCTCATGCGGGAGGAGTCCGACGCCCAGAAGGCCTCCCGCTACGACCAGGAATTCCACCTGCTGCTGTGCGAGGCCTCGGGCAACCGGCTCATCAAGTCGCTGTTCAGCGCCATGCTGTCCACCATCAACGACTTCATCAGCACCATGTACGTGCGCATTGTGGAGGACCCGGGGCAGGCGGCGGCGCTCCACACCGCCCACGAGCAGCTGGCGGACGCCCTGGCCGCCCGGGACGGCGACGCCGCCGGTGAGGCCATGCGCACCCATTTCGAGGTGGTGGACGCCTCCATCCGGCAGGAGCAGCTGCGGCAATAGCGGAAAAACAAAACGGGACGCCTCATAGGGCGTCCCGTTTTGTACTGCCATCCCCCTCCGGCAGGGGGATCATCAGATTGATGGAAAACCAGCTGTCCCGGCTGTGGATGGTGGTGGTGCCGCCGTACTTCTCCGACGCGCGGCGGACGGACTTGATGCCATAGCCGTGGTAGACGCTGTCCCCCTTGGTGGACACCGGCAGGCCGTCCTGGAACGTGAGGGTGTCCGGGCAGTAGTTCTCGCACTGGATCACCAGCAGCCCTTTTTTGGCGTGCACCACCAGGTGAATCAGCCGTTTTTCCCGCTCGGGTATGCGCAACTCGCACTCGATGGCGTTGTCCAGAATGTTGCCGAAAATGGTACAGATGTCCATCACGTCCATAAACGACAGCCGGGAGCCGTCCGCCACGCAGGTCAGCTCCACCCCGTGGCGGGCGCAGTACAGGCTCTTGCCGGTGAGCACCGTATCCAGCACGGAGTTCCCCGTCTTGTTCTGCGCCTCATAGTCCCGGATCTCCTCCTCCATCCCGTCCAGATAGGCGGACCGCTTGTCCGCGTCCGGCTCCGCCCGGAGCACGGCAATCTGGTGCTTCAGATCATGGTATTTGTGGTTGATGACCTCAATGCTCTCCCGGGATTGGCGGTACTGGACATACTGGTTCTGGAGGATGTTCTGGATGGCGTCCAGCTCCCGCTGCATATACAGCTCGCACCGCTGGACGTGATAGGCGTACAGCATGGCCACCCCCGCCAGATCCACCAGGGTGCGGATGTTGTAAATATCCGTCTGCGCCGAGCTGGTGAAGGGGATGCCGGTGTTGACAAAGCTGAGGTTGCTCAGCAGGAAGCAGGACAGGGCGATGAGGATGGGGCTCCACAGCTCCCGGAGTCGGAAGGTCAGGGCGGCCCTCGGGTCGGTCCGGCGGCTTTCCAGGCAGAACATGACGGAAAACACCGCGGCATATACCAGCGTCAGCATGAACGCGGACAGCGCGACGGCGGACGCCGATCCCCTCTGCCAGCCCAGGGCGTACAGGGCGTAGGAGTACAGCTGCCACTCCAGGGAGGCGGCAAACTCCGCCAGCACAAAGGCCCGGGCGGTGCAGTAGCCCGCGGCGGCCCAGGGCAGGTCGCAGCAGGAGGCGATGAACAGCAGCATCAGCCCCACCGCCGCCGCCATACAGGGCAACCACAGCCAGAGCGGGAGGGCGTCGGTCAGCACCAGAAACACGCACTGGGACACCAGCCCCGCCCCCAGCACCTGCCACAGGCGCACGCCGCTGAACCGCCTGGGATACTGGGCCACCACCACCATGCAGGCGCACCACTCCGCCAAACCGGTAAACAGCCTCGGAAAGTCGGAGAGGTAGACATCGTTCACGGCTGAACCCCCCCCACCCAGTCGGTGAGGGCCTCCAGAAAAGAGGCGCGGCGGCCCCGGCTGATGAGCAGCCGGTCCCCGTCCACCACGGCGCAGCCGTCCTGAATGCCGGTGACGTGCTCCAGATTCACCAGGTAGCCCTTGTTGCAGCGGGCAAAGCCCTTGCCCTCCAGGTCCTGCTCCACCTGCTGGAGGGTGGCGGTGGAGGCGTGTATGCCGGAGCGGGTGTGGAACATGAGCTGGCGGCCAAGCCGCTCAATGTAGAAAATGCCGTCCACCTCCAGCTTGATGGCCCCTCCTTTCACCATCACCGTGAGGAAGGCGGCCTCCTTTTTATGGATGAACTGCAGGGCGCGGCCCAGCCGCTGAGAGAAGGAAAAGTAGTTCAGCGGCTTGAGAATATAGTCCAGCGCGTTCACCGAGTAGCCCTGAATGGCGTACTGCGCCAGATTGGTGACAAAGACGATGACCACCTCCGGGTCGATCCGGCGCACATAGCCCGCCGCCGTCATCCCGTCCATGAAGGGCATTTCCACATCCATGAGAATCAGATCAAACTCCGGCTGATAGCGCTCCACCAGGTCCTCGCCGTTGTCGAAGCGGGCGATCTGGAAGGCCCGGCCCGTCTCCCGGCCGTAGTCGCCGATGAACTGCTCCAGCTGGGCCAGGCACTGGGGGTCGTCCTCGGCAATGGCAATGCGGATCATGACGTTCTCCTCCTCTCTTTTAACAGGCTGAAGTCCCAGGCCTCCCGGAGCCAGCCCAGCAGCGCTCCGTCCAGCTCCTCCTCCGCCGTCACCGGCACGTGGTGGGTCCAGCGGCCGGGGTAGGCCTCCACGGATACGGCCACCCGCGGGGAGGGCTCCCTCCGGCCCAGCCCGAACGATACCGTAATCCCCGGGTCCCGCTTCCGCCTGGGCAGGGAGACCATGGCAAACAGCCGGGGGGAGTAAAAGCTGATCTGGCTCTTCTGCACCTTGACGGAGGCGCCGGGGAAGGCGGCGTCCAGCCGCAGGAACAGCGCCTGGTACAGCGCCAGCCGGCCGGCATCTCCGTCAAAGAAGAACAGCACGTCGCCGTCGTAGTGGTCGGGCACATTCATGGCGGTCCCTCCTTTGCCGAGCGTATCTGTGGGTAACATCATATCACGTGGGACGGGATTTGAAAAGACGGCGGAGGCATATCCCGCAAAAAAAACGCAAAAACAGCGGGCCCAATCCCGCCGGATCGGGCCCGCTCCTGGAAGAATGTCCCATCTGCTCCGGTGGCTGTTCCTCCACACAGCCGGACCAAATTCCCCTCCCGCTTTGTGCAACATGGAAAAACGCCCCATCTTGTTTACAAAACGTTCACAAATCGTACACAGAAAATCCACACCTTCCCGGCGGCCCGGCCTATAATGTGCCTACCGTGAGCAAAACGGCTCCGGCTTGTTTTCAACAGGAAAGGATTGCGTGAAATCATGTATATGATCAACTACAAGAATACCTATCAGCGCAAGGCTCCTCTGACGCAGCGCGTCGCCGCCTTCTTCAGCAGCCTGGTCAACGGCGCACAGTGAGCCGGCCCGTCAGACGCGAACACCGCGTCTGGCGGGTCGGAGTCGTTTTGCGGGGCCCGTGGTCAGTCGAAGGCGCCCAGGCCTTCCAGGCGCCGGACCTCCTCCGAATCCAGACCCAGCTCCGCCAGAACCTCCCGGGTATGCCAGCCGGTGGGGCAGCCCGCATGGCGGTACTCGTTGGGCGTCTGTGAGAATTTGATGGGGCTGGCCACCTGTTTGACCTTGACCCCCTCCGCGCCGGGCACCTCCAGCTCCACAATCATATTGCGCGCCTGGATCTGCCCGTCCTGACAGTATACCTCCCGGAAGTCCAGCACAGGCTCTACGCACACGTCGGCCCCGGAGAACACCCGCACCCACTCCGCCTGGGTTTTGGTTTTCAGCCGCCGGGCCACCCTGGCCTTGGCCGCGCCGCCGTCGTCGGGGATGCAGCCCCCTTCCGCCAGCTCCGGCAGTTCGGCCAGACGGCAGAACTCCCGGAAAAACTTCGGCTCCAGGCAGCCCACGCCGAGGTACTTGCCGTCCTTCGTCTCATAATAGTCATAAATTCCGGAGCCGTTGGTGCGCTCAGTCTCGGGGCCGGGCGCCACGCCGTCCACCAGAAACGCCGCGCCCTTTCCAAAGGTGAGCGCCATGGCTCCGTCCAGCATAGACACGTCAACAAACTGTCCGGTTCCGGTGCGGGCGCGGCAGATCACCGCGCCCAGTATCCCGATCACCGTATTCATGGACCCGGCGGCCAGATCGGCCACCTGTACGCCGGTGAGCGCCGGCCCCGTCGCCTTCCGTCCGGAATAGGAGCTGATCCCGGACCGGGCCAGATAGTTGATGTCGTGGCCCGGAACGTCCCGCATGGGGCCGGTCTGGCCATAGCCGGTCAGCGCACAATAGATCAGCGCCGGATTTTCCCGCCGCAGCGCCTCATAGCCCACCCCCAGCCGGTCCATCACGCCGGGCCGGAACTGGTCCAGCACAATGTCGTAGGTGTGGACCAGCTTCCGCACAATTCCCGCGGCCTCCGGGCATTTCAGGTTCAGCGAAATGCTCCGTTTGTTTCGGGTGATGGTGGCGGCCACCGCGTTGACCGGCGCGCCCGGGATGGGCGGCGGCGCCGCCAGGGTGAGGTCGGGCCTGCTTTTTGACGACACCCGCAGCACCTCCGCCCCCATGTCCGCCAGCATCATGGTGGCGTAGGGGCCGGGAAACAGGGTGGAGAAATCCAGGATCTTCAGTCCGTTCAATACGCCCATAGCAGCGCATCCTCCCAACAAAAACGATTTGATCAAATATCCCCCTGCCGGAGCAGGGGGATATTTTTTGGCCGGGGTTTACAGCTCCTCCGGCGGGATTGCTTCCATGTGCTCCCGATAGGCCGTATAGTCGGGGGACTCGCTGTAGCCGTTGGTCAGCGTGAGGATCAGCAGGATGGCTACGCCCACGATGTTGCCCGGCCAGAAGGGCACGATGCCGAAGGGCTGGCCGGAGAAGTGCCACACCGCCGCCACAATGCCGCCCACCAGAATGGACCAGAACGCGGCCCGCTTGTCCACCTTTTTCCAGTAGACGCTGATGATGAGCACCACGCCGGCCACGGAGCGGATCTGGAACGCGCCGGACACCTGGCTCAGGATGGAGGTGGCGTTCAGGCCCAGGAAGGTGGCCACCAGGCCGATGCCCACAATGGCCAGCTTGGAGAAGCGCAGCTGGGCCTTGTCGTCGGCGTCGGGCTTGATGAGAGCCACGTAGAAGTCCCGGGTCAGGGTGGTGGACAGGGTCAGCAGGAAGGCCGGGCCGGTGGAGAACACGGCGGCAATGATGGCCATGCTGGCGATGCCGCCCACCACGTCGCCGTAGCGGCCGGCCACGGAGTAGAGAATGGTGCCGGGGGCGGCGTCAGGCATCAGGTAGCGGCCGGCCACGCCCACGAAGGCGGGGAACAGCGCGAAGATGATGACCAGAACGGCGGCCACGGACACGCCGGTGTTGGCGGCCTTCTTGCTCTTTGCGCCGTACACGTTGGCCACCAGGGTGGAGGAGAGAATGAAGCCGAACATGGAGCCCACCGCGGTGCCGATCATGCTCTGCACGTTGGGGTAGTCCACCCGCAGGAAGTGCTCGGGCAGGGTCTGGCTGATGGGGGCCAGGCCGCCCACCTCGTGGAAGGCCAGGAAGGCCACGATTCCCACACCGGCGTACAGCACGGAGGCGTGGACGATGTTCATGCCGGCGATGCCCCGCAGGCCCACCAGCGCCTGGATGATGAAGATGCACGCCATCACCCAGGACATGACCGTGATGTCCACATTGATCATGGGCGCCAGCACCGCCGCCGCGGCCCTGGGCTGCATGGCGAACATGATGCCGTACACCACCATGACGATGACCATGACCACCAGGCGGGTGCGGTGGTCAAAGCGGAACTCGAAGGCCTCCGGGACGGAGTAGGCGCCGTTGTGGCTGGCCACACGGTAGAACTTGCTGACGGTAAATACGAACACCAGCACGCCCAGCGCCTGCCCCCAGTTGGTCCACACGGAGGACAGGCCGGAGTTGAACGCGGTGGTGGCGCTGCCCACGGTGCTGGAGCCGGCCACCATCTCGCCGAACATCAGAAAGCAGATCAGGATGGGGCCCAGGTTCTTCTTGGCCAGGAAGAAGGACTTGGTGTCATTGGAGCTTTTGGCGCGGTTGCTGAGATACCAACCCACGCTGGTGGTAATCACAATATAGGCGACAACAACGAAAAAAGCGGTCATAGTTTGTTCTCCTCTCTTTTCACATTGGGATTTGCTGCTCTCCCCCGGTTACTTGCCGATGATCTGTTTGCCGATGATATCCCGCTGAATCTGGTTGGCGCCCTCAAAAATGGTGTAGATCCGGGCGTCGCGGACCATTTTCTCAATGGGATACTCCCGGCTGTAGCCGTAGCCGCCGAAAATCTGGAGGGCGTCGTTGGTCACGCTCACCGCCGCCTCGGAGGCGTAGGTCTTGGCGATGGAGCCGTGGGGGCCGATGGGCTTGCCCGCGTCGATCAGGTCGCAGGCGTAGAGCATCAGCTGCCGGGCGGCCTCCACCCGCATCTCCATGTCGGCCAGCATGAAGCGGATGCCCTGGTTCTGGCCGATGGGCTTGCCAAAGACCACCCGCTCCTTGGAATACCGGATGGCGGCGTCCAGGGCGGCCTGGGCCAGGCCCACCACAGGGCCCACCGCGATGGGCCGGGACTTCTCCAGCGCCTTCATCACATATTTGAAGCCCTCGTTTTCCTTGCCGATCAGGTGGTCGGCGGGGACGCGCACGTCCTCAAAAATCACGTCGGTGGTGTTGGACAGACGGATGCCCATCTTGTCCTCCTCCTTGCCCACGGACACGCCGGGGCGGTCGCGCTCCACGATGAAGCAGGACAGGCCCTTGCCCTTGAGCTCCGGCGCGGTGGACGCCACCACAATGTAGATATCGGCCAGGGAGCCGTTGGTAATGAAGGTCTTGACGCCGTTGATGACGTAATCGTCCCCATCCCGGACGGCCTTGGTCCGGGTGGCCGCCACGTCGGAGCCCCCCTGAGACTCGGTGATGCACATGGCGGTGATCTTGCCCTCCTGGATGATCTGGTCGGCCACCCAGTGCTTCTGCTCCTCGCTGCCGCCGGCCATCATGATCTTGAAGCCCACGGTGGAGGCGCCGAAGGAGACGGAGAAGCCCGCGTCCACCCGTCCGAACTCCTCCCGGAGCAGGCACAGCGTCTTGGCGTCGAAGCCCGGACCGCCGTACTCGGCGGGGATATCCATCCCCCACAGGCCGATCTCCCCCATCTTCTGGAACACCTGCATGGGGAACTCCGACTTGATGTCGTACTCCTTGACCAGGGGGGCCAGCTCCTTTTCCAGAACGGTGCGGATCATCTTTTTCAGTTCCGCCTGTTCCTCTGTCAGCAGCGCGTATTCACTCATGTCAATTCCTCCTTACTTGCCCTGAAAGGCGGGGCGGCGCTTTTCAAAAAAGGCGTGGATGGCCTCCGCGTGGTCGGCGGACTTGCACAGCTGCTGCTGATATTCGCCCTCGTTGGCCATGATGTTTTCCAGATTCTCATACTGCACCCGGTTCATGAGCTTTTTCATCCGGGCGTAGGCCATGGTGGGGCCGGCCGCCAGCTTTCCGGCCAGCTTCATCACCTCGGCCTCCAGGGCTTCGGCGGGCACCGCCCTGGTGATCAGCCCCCATTCGGCGGCCTCCCGGCCGGTGAAGCGGTTGCCCAGCATGACCAGCTCGGCGGCCTTCACCTTCCCCACCGCCCGGGCCAGCAGCAGGTTGGACCCCATGTCGGGCACAAAGCCGATGTTCACAAAGGCGAATACAAATTTGGAATCCTCCTGGGCGACGGTGATGTCGCAGGCCAGCGCCAGGCTGACGCCGCCGCCGGCGCAGGCCCCCTCGATCCAGGCCACGATGGGCTTCTCGCAGTTGAGCGCGGCCTTGATGACGGCGTTGTTGGCCCGCAGGCCGGGCCGGGTCTCACAGCAGTCGTTGTCCACCTTGTACTTCATGCCCTTGATGTCGCCGCCGCCGCAGAAGTTGCCGTTGGCCCCCCGGATCACCACCGCCCGGACCTCGCCGCTGTCGCTGCAGTGCTCCAGGCAGCGGACCAGGGACTGGGCCCCCTCCATGGTAAAGGCGTTCATCTTCTCCGGGTTGTTCATGGTGATAAAGCCGATGCCGTCCCGGACCTCAAAGTCCACAAACTTCAGCTCCATCTTATTTGCCCTCCCAGCGGGCCTCCAGCGCGTCCACCTGCTCGGGGCTCAGGCCGTACTGCTCCAGCACCTCGTGGTTGTGCTCACCCAGGGCGGGGCCCTGCTTGATGGCGCCGGGAGTTTCGGAGAATTTGGCGTTGCAGTTGCGGGCCAGATAGGTGGGCCGCTCCACGTCGCTGGGCGTGGGGGTCTCCACATAATAGCCCTCGCCGCGGATGTGGGGGTCGGCCAGCACGTCCCGGGCGTCGTACACCTTGCAGCAGGGCACGCCCGCCTCGTCCAGCAGCTTCTGGGCCTCCGTCACGTCGTCGAACTCCCGCAGCCAGGATTCCACAATTTCGATGACCTCATCCCGGACCTGGTTGCGTTTTTGAAGGGTGTCGTACCGGGGGTTGTTGATGAGCTCCGGCTGGCCCATGACGTTGCACAGAATGGCCCACATCTTGGGGTTCACCGCGCCGATGACGATACTCTGTCCGTTCTTGCCCTGGAACAGGCCGTAGGGGGTGAGGGAGGGGTGGTGATTGCCGCCCCGGGTGATGAACTGGCCGACGTTCATATAGTCCACGTTGCTGTTGAGGTAGATCAGCCCCTGGAGCAGCGACACGTCGATGTGCTGGCCGATGCCGGTGCGCTGCTGGTAGATCAGGGCGGTGACAATGCTGGCGTAGGCGTTCACGCCGCCGAAGTAGTCGCCCAGGGTGGTGCCGTGCTTCATGGGGGGGCCGTTTTTCTCGCCGGTGACATCCATCATGCCGCTCATGGCCTGGGCCAGAATGTCATAGCCCGGCTTTTTGGCGTAGGGGCCGGTCTGGCCGAAGGCGGACAGGGAGCAGTAGACCAGGCGCGGATTGATGGCGTGCAGCGTCTCATAGTCCAGGCCCAGCTTTTTCATGACGCCGGGGCGGTTGTTCTCGATGAGCACGTCGAAATCCACCACCATCCGCTTGATGATGGCGATGGCCTCCGGGTCCTTCAGGTCCATGGTGACGGACTTCTTGCCCCGGTTGAACCAGGCGCACAGAAGGCTCTTGCCGCCCTCCACCTGCACGCCGAAGGTCCGCTCGTCGGCCCCGGTTTTGGGCCGCTCAATCTTGACAACATAGGCGCCGTAGTCCGTCATCATGCCGCCCGCGGTGGGGCCGGCGGCGTTGGTGGTGAAGTCCAGCACCTTGATGCCATCCAACATACCTGCCATTTGAAAACTCCTCCTTGTTGTTGTTTTCCGCCTTTGGGGAAACCCCCGCGGCCCCGGCGGAGCGGGCCGCAGGGGAAGCTGCCTGTCGTGTGCGCGGAGGCGGAGCCGCTCAGCTCCGCAGGGCGCCGATCCCGTCGATGACGGCGCTGGCCTCGGCCAACATGCCGTCGATGATCTCCTTTACGGTGGGCACGTCGTGGATCAGCCCGGCGCACTGGCCGATGGTGAACACGCAGCCTTCCGTGTCGCCGGTGACATAGCACTCCTTGGACTTCGCGCCGGATACCACCGCCAGGGTCTCTTCCACGCCCGCCTTGGCCTCATCCAGCGCCAGCGCCTTCAGAGAGGTGGCGTTTTTCATGTAGCGGGCCTGATTGCCGATGCTGCGCTGGCAGATCAGGGTGTCGTTCTCCTTGGCGTTGACGATGGCGTCCTTGAAGTTCTGATGGATCACGCACTCCTGGGAGGCCACAAACCGGGTTCCCACGGTGACGCCCTGGGCGCCCAGCGCCAGAGCGGCGGCCAGGCCCCGGCCGTCGGCCACGCCGCCGGCCGCCAGCACGGGCACCGTGAGCGCCCTGGCCGCGGCGTTGGTCAGCACGAAGGTACCCACCATATCCAGGCCCGGATGTCCGGCGCACTCCCAGCCGTCCATGGTGATGGCGTCCACGCCGATGCTCTGGGCGGACAGGGCGTGCTTCACCGCCACGCACTTGTGGATCACCTTCATACCGGCGGCCTTGAAGTCGGGCATGAACTCCTTCGGGCTGCGGCCCGCCGTCTCCGCCAGGGGCACGCCGTGCTTCTGGCAGAGTTCAATGTATTTGCGGACCTTCTCCCCCTGGTTCAGGCCGGGGGTGAAGGAAAAATTCACCGCGAAGGGCTTGTCGGTCAGGTCCTTCATCTGCTTCAGAGCGTCCTCAAAATCGGCCAGCTCCGGGTAAATGGTGATGTTGATGGTGCCCAGTCCGCCGGCGTTGGACACCGCGGAGGCCAGCGCGGGGATGCCCAGGTGCTGCATGCCCCCCTGCATGATGGGGTGCTGGATTCCGGCGAGCTCGGTAAATCTGGTCTTGAACATGAGTAAGGACTCCTTTCTGTCTGTCAGCAAATTTTATGAACCGGGTCAGATGAGGCCCAGCATCATCCAGTAGGGGATACAGACGGCAATGCCGATGAAGCAGGTAATACAGTAGATCACCGCGTAGGGGATGGTTTTTTCATGGGTGGTCAGTCCGTCGGCCACGGCCAGGGCGGTGATATAGGGCAGGTTCTGCCACTTGGCGTAGAACACGCCGATGGCCACATAGACGGTGAACATGGCCACGAAGGGGTGGATGCCCGCGGAGACGCACAGGGGCACCAGCAGCACGCCGAAAATGGTGTAGGTGGTCACCCAGGAGTTGATGACCAGCCGCAGGGCCATGACCAGCACGCACAGGAAGGGCAGGAACAGCCAGGGGCTGTTCATCATGGGGGTGAGGATGGGGCCGATCTTGCCGCTGATGAAGTCGTTGAGGCCGTTGTCGCCCATGATGCCGCCGAACTGCGCCAGCAGGCCGAAGTAGATCAGCAGGTCCATGGGCAGGCCGTCGCTCATCTCCTTGGGGGTGATGACCTTGAACAGCATCAGCAGGCCGGCCACAAACAGGGTGACGGTGGCGGCGGCGATGCCGTGATAGCTCTCGGTGATCCAGAATACCAGCGCCACAATGAGCAGGATCATGGTGATCTTCTCACCCCGGCCCCAGGAGCCCAGCTTCTCCAGCTTTTCCACAATGTAGCGCTTGTCCAGGTCCTTGCCGTCCTTGGGGTTGTAGTATTTGTAGCAGAACAGGGTGGTGAGCACCAGCACCACAATGCTCCAGGGCAGCGAGATGGTCAGCCAGCGGGTCCAGGAGATCTCATATCCCTCGGGCATGAACCCGATGATCTGGTAGCAGTTGAAGGAGGCGCTGAGGAACATGTGGCTGGTCAGGTTCCAGCCGGTGTAGAAGGCGGAGAACAGGGCGTTGGCCCCTTTGGAGCCGTGCTCATAGCCGATGTTGTCGCTCATGTCCTTGACCAGGGGGCCGGCGATGGCCAGGCGGGCCGTACCGGAGGGGATCAGCGGCGACACGATCACGCCGGCGGCGGTAATGCCGATCATCTGCCCCTTCAGCGTCACCGGGAACCGCTTCAGGATGTTCAGCGTCAGGCGGTTGAGCAGGCCGGACTTGGCAAACACCACGCCGACGATCAGCGCGGTCAGGGTGATCCACCAGGTGGTGCCCGCGAAGGCGCCCATGCCTCTGGTAAAGGTACAGCACCCGGTGACGATGAACAGCCCATAGGTGATCATCATCACCACAAATTCCTTGGCGGTTCCGAAGATCATCCAGATCAGCGACCCTACCACCAGCCCGGCGCAGATCATCCCCTGAGGGGTCAATCCCTCCGGCGGCGCCATAAAGGCCAGAATCAGTCCGGCCGCAACGCCGACTATGCCGCCAATCAGTTGTTTTTTTGTCAGTTCCACAAATTTTCCCTCTTTCTTTGTCGTATTTGCAGGACGCGGCAGCGCAGGAGGGGGGAGAGCCCACGCGCCGAAGCTGCTGTAAAACTTTAAAAGCAAATCCTGTGCCAAATTTTCAGACGTCCAGGAAAAAAAGTCAATGTGCCCAAAAAACCATAAAAAAAGCAAACTGGCACCGTTCTTTCGACAAAGCGAGAGAAATGCCAATTTGCATATTCTGGCCCCCGGGCGTGGGGGCGGTTCAATTGTTAACGATTGTTTCAGAATGAAATTCAGTTTGAAATCGTCTGGGGGCCGGCAATGTGGTACTGCTTCATCCTGCGCCACAGCGTCGTGCGGCTGATCCCCAGCGCCTGGGTCATCTGCTCCAGCCGCCCGCCATAGAGCACGTTGGCCTGCTGGATGGCCGTGCGCTCAATGTCCTCCAGCGTGCCCAGCCGGAGCAGGGCGCCGGAGACGGCATCCTGGGCGTGGGCGGGGCCCCTCCGGCTGCGCATCTCATCCAGAAGCTGGGTGAGCAGCGTCTCCGTGACCGCAGTGCCCTCCGTCAGCACCACCAGCCGCTCCAGAAATCCCTCCAGCTGCCGCACATTGCCCGGCCAGTCATAGGTGAGCAGCAGATTCAGCAGATGGTCCGGAATGTAGATGTAGCGCCGGGCCTCCTTGCACTTTTTCAGCAGCAGGCGCTGCGCCATCACCTTTACGGCCTCCCCCCGCTCCCTCAGCGGCGGAATGGTCAGCATCAGCACATTGATGCGGTAGTAGAGGTCCTCCCGGAAGCTGCCCTCCTCCACATCCCGCAGAAGGTCCCGGTTGGTGGCGCAGATGATGCGGTTCTGGATGGGGATGAGCCGGTTTCCGCCCAGGCGGCAGATCTGGCGCTCCTGAATGCTGCGCAGAAGCTTGGCCTGGAAGGTGAGCGGCATCAGCCCGATCTCGTCCAGAAACAGCGTTCCCTGGTGGGACAGCTCCATCAGTCCGGCCTTCCCTCCCCGCTTTGCCCCGGTGAACGCCCCCTCCTCATAGCCGAACAGCTCGCTCTCCAGCAGCGGCTCCGGCAGGGCGGCGCAGTTGATCGCCACAAAGGGGCCGTTGCGGAAGGTGCTGGCGTTGTGAATGCTCTGGGCCAGCACCTCTTTGCCCGTCCCCGTCTCCCCGGTGATCAGGATGCTGCTGGAGGAGAGCGCGTATTTCTGCGCCTTCTCCTTCAGCTGGTACATGGAGGGGCAGGCGTAATACATGCTCTGAAAGGTGTGCTTCGCCTTGAACCCCTTGTCGGACAGCTTTTTCCGCACATTTTCCTCAATTTTCTGGAGCTCCGGCACGTCCACCAGCCGGATGATTTCCCGCAGCGGCAGCCCCTCCATCATATAGGACTCCCGGGCCATGGAGTACTTCCTGTCATTGATTTCCAGAATGTCCTCATCCTCCGCGCTGAACACGTCGCCCAGGAAGGGAAACCGCCCGATGGCGTCCGGCTTGTCCATCCCCAGAATCTCCTGATGGGGAATGCCGGTGATCAGCTCCATCTGATGGTTGAATACCGCGATCCGCCCCGTCTCGTCGATGCCCACGAAGCCGTCGTGAATGGTGTCCAGGCTCTGGCGGAACCGCTCCGTTTTGACCTGCTCCCGGCGGCGCAGGTCGATGTTGATCCGGCACCGCTGGAAGGACCGCAGAATCTCATCCCGGGCGATGCGGATCAGGTGCACCTCCATCCCGGCCCTGCGGCAGGGCTCCGCCACCAGCGAAACCGAGGTGATGATTTTCTGGCAGCCCATCTTTCGGGCCAGCGCCGGGTAGTCGTGGGTCTTGCCCGGCGTCACCCAGAAGTCGGACAGCTGAACCCGGCAGATCTCGGCCAGCTCCCCCACGTCCAGGGAGATGGAGTCGCCCAGGAATTGAAACAGCAGAAACTTCCCCCGCTTGTCCTCAATTTTGGACAGCGTTCTGGCCACGTCAAAATTGGTCAGCTCCAAATTGGTGCACGGAATGTCCATGTACCTGCGCAGATATGCGGCCGTGTTGTTGCGGGCAATGAAGCCCTGAATGTCCGGATGTTCCGCCACCATCTGCCGGGCGCAGTCCAGCGCCTCGCCAAAGTGCCCGCTGCCCAGAACAATCTCGCAGCCCATGTCCCGGGCTATGCGGGAGATGACCTGGCTGAGCTCCGGGTCCATATTGGGCACGATAAAGCCGATTTTGACCATGTTGTCCTCCTCCCGGCGGCGCCCGCCCGCGCCCGCCAGCCTGACATGAGTATATCATACGGAACCCGCCGCAACAAGCCGAGGCGGAAAATAATATTCCCCTGCTGTGGAAATCCGCGGAAAAAGTCCCTTCCGCCCCGTCCAAACCGCCCGGGCCGCTTGCCCCGGCCCCAACGATATGGTACAATGAATTGGAAACATCTCCCGCGCCGGCCCAGGGAACAGCGCGCCGCCGTTCCGGCCGATCTGGACAGTTAGGAGGAATTCCCGATGAAGGTTGTAATGATGGAAGGGCTGGGCATCTCCGCGCAGGAGCTGGCCCGGCACAAAAGGCCCTTTGAAAGCCGGGGCGTGGTATTTGAGGAGTTTCCCCGCACCGCGGACCCGGACCGTCTCATTGCGCAGGCCAGGGACGCCGATGTCATGATTCTGGCCAACATGCCCATGCCCGCCCAGGTCATCCGGGCCTGCCCCAAGCTGAAATTCATCAACATCGCCTTCACCGGCGTGGACCACGTGGGGCTGGACGCCGCAAGGGAGCTGGGCATCGCGGTGAGCAACGCCTCCGGCTACTCCACCGAGGCGGTGGCGGAGCTGGTGCTGGGCGCGGCGCTGTCCATGGCCCGCAGCCTGCGGCAGGTGGAGGACCGCTGCCGCTCCGGCGGCGTCAAGGACGGCCTGGTGGGCTGGGAGCTCAGGGGCAAGACGGTGGGCATCATCGGGCTGGGCCGCATCGGCTCCCGTACCGCCGAGCTGTTCCACGCCTTCGGCTGTCAAATTCTGGCCCAGAGCCGCACCCGGCACGAGAATGTGCCGGACTACATCCGCCAGGTATCCCGGGAAGAGCTGCTGCGCCGGTCCGATCTTGTGGTGCTCCACTGCCCGCTGAACGACTCCACCCGGGGCATGATCGACAGGGAGACGCTGGCCCTGATGCGGCCCACCGCCCTGCTGGTCAACGCCGCCCGGGGCCCGGTGGTGAACGAGGCGGATCTGGCCTCCGCCTTGGAAAACGGGGTCATCGCCGGGGCCTGCCTGGACGTGTTCGACAGAGAGCCGCCGCTGGACCCGGGCTCCCCCATCCTCCAGGCCCCCAACACGCTGCTCACCCCCCACGTGGCCTTCGCCACCCGGGAGTCCATGAGCCTCCGGGCGCAAATCGTCTTTGAGAACCTGGCCAACTGGATGGACGGCAGGCAGAGCAACATCGTGCCCTGAGCCATTAACGGCATATGTCAATTATTTTGATTGACATATGCCGTTTATGTTGTATAATAGACCTGTCATCCCTGTGCCGAACGGAGCGTGAGCCGCCATGTCAAGGCCCAAAAAATGCAGGCGCGTCTGCCATTTCCCAGGCACGCTGGAGTTCTTCCCCGCCGGCGGCCCGCCCCGGACGCCGCCCGTGACCCTGACCGTTGACGAATACGAGGCCATCCGCCTCATCGACCGGGAGGGGCTGTCCCAGGAGCAGTGCAGCCAGCGGATGGGGGTCGCCCGGACCACGGTTCAGCAGATCTATGCCGGCGCCCGGGAAAAGCTGGCCCGGTTCCTGGTGGACGGCCTCCCCCTGCGCATCGAGGGGGGCGACTTCACCCTGTGCGGCGGAGAGGGCCGGGACTGCGGCGGCTGCTTCAAGCGGCAGTACCATCAACAGTACGCACCATCGAAAGGAGAACATACCATGCGCATCGCAGTGACCTATGAGGACGGCCAGATCTTTCAGCATTTCGGCCACACCCGGCAGTTCAAGCTCTATGACGTGGAGGACGGCCGGATCGTCTCCTCCCGGATTGTGGACACCAACGGCAGCGGCCACGGAGCCCTGGCAGGCGTGCTCGGCGCCCTTCAGGCGGACGCGCTGATCTGCGGCGGCATCGGCGGCGGCGCCCAGGCGGCGCTGGCGGCGGCGGGCATCCGGCTGTACGGCGGAGTGTCCGGCAGCGCCGACCAGGCGGCTCAGGCCCTGGCCGCCGGACAACTGCGCTATGACCCGGAGGCCCAGTGCAGCCACCACGGCGAGCATCACCACGGCAGCGAGTGCGGCGCCCACGGATGCGGCGGCGAACACCACTGCGGGTCCTGACGGAACAGCACGGGCCCGTTTTTCCCACGCCCCGGCCGGAGGTCACGCCTCTTCCCGGTCTTTTTCCAGCAGCTCCTCCGGCGGCTGGGGCGCGTCGGAGTCAAACATGGCGTACAGGTCCTCCTCCACCAGCACCGGCCTGCGGTGTTTGACCAGAGAGGTGAGGATGGGATAGAGCACAATGGCCACCAGCCCGCCGGAGAAGCCGTTGTTATAGAGGTTCATCCCCTCCAGCGGCAGCCCCGCCTGGAGCACCACCGACGAGTGAAGCAGCCCCGCCAGCACCCCAAAGGGCCATCCAAATACGCCGGCAAAGGGGGCCAGCGTGGTGCCGAACAGCCCCGCCAGCTGGAGCGCGCTGCTGTTCGGGTCCACATGGTTGGTCAGGCTGCCCAGCAGCACCCCCGCCATGACGGGCACCATATTAAAGGCGTGCTTGCCATAGCCGGAAAAGCCGATGATGGTAAAAATCGCGCCGATGGTGGCCCCGTTCAGGTCGCCGCCGGTGAGCAGGATATACCCTGTGGCAATCAGGCCGTTCACCCCCATGTTCACCAGCACCGGGCCCGGGGTGAAGGTGCGGACATAGTCGCTGGGCACCCGGCCCGAGGTGCGCAGCAGGGCCCGGTATTTTTCCAGCACCGGCCGGGGGCCCCGGCTCAGCCCGGCGGCGGCGAACACCGCGCACAGCACGGTCAGGGCGGAGCCCAGAAGCAGGTTGTTCCCGGTCGACCAGTGGTGGGCGGAGGCGGGCTCCAGGCCAAACGCCTTGAAGGCGGGCACCGCCATCATGGCCATGAGGCCGCAGGAGAACCCCACGCTGTACAGGTTCATGCCGTTCTGCACCCGGTGGGCGTGCTCCGCCACAGGGGGCAGCAGGAAGCCCACCGCCAGCCCCAGCGCCACGCCCAGCCAGGGGCGGTAGCGCACGGCCAGGAAGCTCACCATGGGAGCCAGCGCAGTGCCCCGCAGAGCCAGGTTGACGTGCCGGGAGAAGGGCTCCCGTTTCAGCAGCGCGTAAAGCACCGTACCGAAAAAGATGGGCCACATGTTGACGATATTCTTGCCGAACAGGGAGAATCCGGACATGAGGCCGATGGTCACCATGGTGGCCCCGTTGGGAGACTCGTCCCACACCCGGAGGATCACCGTGCTCGCCAGTGTGACCAGCCCCGCATTGACAAAGGCCGCCCCCATGCCGGCCACGGCAATATAGTCGGTGATCAGCACGTCCTCCACAGTAAAGATGGTGTACAGTCCCGACCATATTTCAGCCGGAGGAGCCTGGAAAAACCCGAACACCACCAGCACGGCTCCAAACAGGGCGGCGACGGGCAGCAGGACAGGATTGCGCTGGGGGGTGATGCGCTTCATATCATTCCCTCACCTTCGGATCGCGGGAGCCCCTGCAAAAAGCTGCCTAGAACTGGACCAGAGGCGCCTCGCCTGTGTCCTCGCCGGGCTCAATGGCCCGTATGATCACATCGTAGCTGTAGCTGTCGTTGACCTGCACCGTCACACGGTCGCCCACCCTGCGGCCCAGTACCGCCTTGCCCACAGGAGATTCCTTGCTGATCAGTCCCTTCAGCGCGTCCTGGCGCATGGTGGTGACAATCCGGCAGGTGATCTCCTCGTCATCCTCCTCCACGTAGAAGGTGACCTTGTCGTAAAGGCCCACCGTCCCTTCGTTGGACTGGTCGGAGATGACCACCGCCGTTTTTATCATGTTTTCCAGATAGCGGCACCGGCTGTCATTGCGGTTTTTGTCCCGTTTGGCGGCTTTGTACTCAAAATTTTCGCTCAGATCGCCAAACGCCCGGGCGGTCTGAACATCTTCGATGAGCTTGGGGCGCAGCACAGACCGGCGGTAATCCAGTTCCTGCCGCATGAGTTCAAGGTCTTTTTGTGTCAATTCATTGTGCATGGGAGACGCCTCCTTATTTAATAACAGTTTGGCACATTTTGGGCCATCCGTCAAGTGGGCGCGGCGCGAAAAAAATGGCCGGCCCCCAAAACAGGGGTTGACAACGGACATAAATTATGCTATCATAACTTAGCCTTGATAAGCCGGAGTGGCGGAATTGGCAGACGCCCGGGACTTAAAATCCCGTGGGAGCAATCCCGTGCCGGTTCGACCCCGGTCTCCGGCACCAATTTTATATCGCGGGGTGGAGCAGTCTGGTAGCTCATCGGGCTCATAACTAAGAGAGCCACCAGGCCCCCAGTTCGATTCTGGGAACCGCGAAAACTGAACATCGCGGGGTGGAGCAGTCTGGTAGCTCATCGGGCTCATAACCCGAAGGTCGTCGGTTCAAATCCGGCCCCCGCAACCATAAAACCGCTGATTTTGCTAAAAATCAGCGGTTTTTCTTAACTTTTTACATGATTTAAAATTCCCGTACCGTCCATGTACCGGAATTTAATTTCATTGTTTGATTGACGATCAGTCTCTACATCTGTTCCATCAACGCACGCTTCCGGTCATCAAAGGTATGCCCGTACATATCCAGCGTGGTGGATGGCTTCGCGTGCCCCAGAATTTCGGAGACCGTAATAATATCTGTAGTCTTTTGCAATGCCTCGGTTGCGAAGGTATGCCTGGTTGCATGAAGGTTGACGCTCTTGAGCTGGAGTTCAGCAAGAATCTTCTGAAAACCTTCTTCAAGAACTTTGGCGTCAAGAGGATGTCCCACCTTCGTGCAAAATACCAAATTATGGGGGTTGAAGTTCGGCTTTTCATTCGCAAATTCCGTGCTGATTGCACGAATCACACAGAGAGCTGCCTTAGCCCGCACCGGCAGGTAAATCGTGCGGACCGCTTTTCTTGTCTTGACCGGCCCTAAATAGATAGCGGTTCGGTTTGTTTCGGGGGCATAGGTATCCAATTGGATGTACGGATAAGCCGACCTGGTAACATCAAATTTTTCGAGGCGGGACAGTGTGTGCCTGATTTTTATGATGCCGCTCTCCAAGTCCACATCTTGCCATTGCAGTCCCAACAATTCCCCTCTCCGCAGCCCGCAGGTCAAAAGGAGAATAACTCCTTGGGCGGCAAGTGTATAGATTGTTGCCGCATGGGCACAAACCCGTTCTTTTTCTTCCGGCCTTAAAACTCGTTGTTCCGGACTATCTGGAACCGGCAATCGCACGCCGTCGACAGGATTGAATGGAATCAATTGGTTATAACAGGCTTGGTCAAGCGCCACATGAAGCATATATCGCATATTTTTCAGTGTTTTGGGTGACAGACCGCCAGATTTTTTATCTGCCCTGCCCGAAACTAATTTTTCATTAAAGAAATTTTGCAGCATCCGCGTAGATATATTTTTTAGCTTGACCTTACCAAGCTCGGTATTGAAATGCCGTTCAATGTCCACCTCATAGTTTGTGAATGTTGCTGGTCGTAAAGTCGGCTTAGCATAGGTATGCAGCCATTCTCTCAGCCAGGAAATCAGCGTGTGCTGGTTTGGACGAATGTAATTTCCATTTTCGATAGATGCGATAATTTCGTCCAACTGTTGTGATACCTCCTCTTGTGTTTCGCCATAGATACTCCTGCGTTCTCTTTCGTAAACGTACTGGCCTTCCCAAAGCCCATTTTTTCGCTGACGGATATGCCCAGTTAGTTGCCTGCTCAATGTGCTTCTCCCTCTTTCCTATATTCTTAGAACAAAGCACATTGTATCATATCTTTAATGCAGGGCCATACAATCCTCTCAGACATGGTTTGCTGTCTCCTTTTAGAATGGTATGTCGCTACCTCATTCTACCAGAAATTTACAAAACATATCCCTTTTTGTTTTGCGCAACTTATTCTACCTTATCCAAGTATTATTACTGTATGAGGCATCCTCGCGGCTCATCTGCGTTCCATAGATAGTAAAAACCGGTCTGCATATCTTACGAGGATTGGCAGGCCGGTTTTCATATCTTGATGTTGAATGCAGAACCGCTATTCAAATTCCTGCATTTCGAATTTCGGCAAACTCATTTTTGTCATTTATGATATCCATCCATTCGGTCAAAATTTCAGGTTCATTTTCTCCCAAGTTAACGCAATGTAAGGTCTTTGCAAGAGCTGCCGCATTTTCTCGGATATGTCCTTTCGTACACGCGGAATCTATGGTGTCCTCAGCCCCGATAGCCGTCTGCTTTTTTAACTGGGAAAGACCACTTAAAATTGCATCTAACGCATCCTTCGAAATTAAGTCTGGTTTATTGGCCGCTGCAAGCGTAAGCGCCTGTAATGCGAATGGTAATAGCTTAGGCGCACCCCAAGCAATCTGCTGTGCGCAAGAATCCAGCCCTATGCGGATTGCAGAGTCCTCCATCAATGAAAGATTTGGCCTTCGAATGGCAACAGCCAGCATTTCAAAACCCCAATGGGCCTCCTGCCCCTCCACAGACCGGAAGCATTCAGCCAGCTCGTTTGCCATGTCTGAATCTATCCCCAGCTTTTTACAGCAAACATAGTGAAATCCACAGTGGCGAATATGAGATTTCTCCAGCCCTTCTGAAAGGCAACGCAAAGATTGCAGATCCGTTTCCGAGGGAGTCCACGCTTTATATGTGCCAATCAGGAGCCAGCAAATATGTGCAATTTGGTACATCTGCCCAGCGGAGATTTCTCCCAGTCCAGCAATTCCCAGCTTATCGCCGATATGTGCGGATAGGCTGTATACTCGGCTGGCAAATGCAGAGAGGATAGTGGAAATTTGATTATTCGTCAATGTAGATGGTTCAAAAACAATCAAGTTCTGAATTTCACGCAGAATAGCAATATCGTTGCGAGGCCGCACTCCTTCCCCTGTATAACCGGTAATCTCCCCAACCAAAACTCCAGCCAAATAATGAGGCACATCTACATTTTCAGGTGCTGGCAGATCCAAACAAATCGTCCTGTGCCACCGCTTTGGTCCACAGAATTGCTGGCCGTCCCACAAGAGATTCCGCAAACGAATCTTCTGTTCATGGGTAAGAAGTCCATGGTACATGCAATGAAGCAACCGGTCTACTATAGGTTCTTTGCTGTCGTTATCTGCGCCCCCACACTGCGCAAACAGCATCTCGATTTCTGGCAGGCCCTGACTTAATGTTTGATCTTTTTCCGCATCTGTAATGGGAAGATATGAAAACGGACTTTCAAGCTCCAGGTGATATATGCTCTAAGCGACTTGTTAATTCACTGATTTTTCAGTGATAGGCGAGGACAGCTTAGAGCATATTTCATTTTGAGGAGGTCTGTGCTATGGCAAAAACCAAGATTGCGCTGCTGTACGAAAGGTTGAGCCGTGACGATGAACTGCAAGGCGAGAGTTTTTCCATCCAGAACCAAAAGGCCATGTTGGAGGACTACGCCCAGCGGAACGGTTTTCCCCGTTTCAAGCACTTTACTGATGACGGGGTTTCTGGCACTCGCTTTGACCGGCCCGGTTTTATGGCGATGATGGAGGAAGTCGAGGACGGCAACGTGGAGGCAATCATTGTCAAAGATATGTCCAGGCTGGGCCGGGACTATCTGAAAGTCGGCCAGGTGATGGAACTTCTTCGCCAGCGGGGAGTGCGGCTGATTGCCATTAACGACAATGTGGACAGCGCCAACGGGGACAACGACTTCACCCCATTTTTGAATATCATGTACGAATTTTACGCCCGCGACACCAGCCGCAAAATTCGTTCTGTATTCAAGGCCAAGGGCATGAGCGGCAAGCACCTGACCGGCTTTGTGGCCTATGGCTACCTGTGGGATGAAAAGCGGGAGCATTGGCTGGTGGATGATGAGGCAGCTGATGTTGTACGGCGTATCTTTGCCATGACGATGGAGGGATACGGCCCCTATCAGATTGCTGCTCAACTGGCCGCTGACAAAATCGAAATCCCCTCCGTCCATCTTGCCCGGTACGGCGAGGGCGTGAACCAGAGCAAGAAAGTGAAAGACCCCTACGGCTGGGGTTCCTCCACCGTTGTGAACATCCTCAAACGGCGGGAATACCTGGGCCATACAGTCAATTTCAAGACCCGTAAGCACTTCAAAGACAAGAAAAGTCACTATGTTCCAGAGGATGAGTGGACAATTTTTGAGAATACCCACCCCGCTATCATCGACCAGGAAACTTTTGACAACGTGCAGCGCATCCGGGGGAGTGTCCGGCGCTACCCGGACGGTTGGGGGGAAACTGCACCGCTAACCGGCCTGATGTATTGCGCCGACTGCGGCGGGAAAATGTACGTCCACCGCTCCAACAACGGCAAGCGTGTCCACCAGTACACTTGCGCCCAGTACGGCAAAGTCCCTATTGGAACGCTCTGCCCCACCCAGCACCGTATCAACGAGAGTGCTGTGCTTGACCTCATTTCCGGGATGCTCCGGGCCATCGCTGACTATGCCAAGTCTGACCGGGCGGCGTTTATCCGAGAGGTGCAGGAGGCACAGGCCAGCCAGCAGGACAGCGACATCAAGAAGAAAAAGCGTCGGTTGACGGCGGCGCAGAAACGGGCCGGAGAGTTGGAACGCCTCGTCTGTAAAATTTATGAGGACAACGCTTTGGGCCGTCTGCCGGATGCCCGGTATGCCGCCCTGGATGCACAGTACGCCAAGGAGCAGGAGGAACTTGCCGCCGAGATTGCAGAGTTGGAAAAGGCGGTCAGCAGCTATGACCAGGGAAAGAAATCGGCGGAGAAGTTTATTGCCCTGATTGATAAGTACAGTGATTTTGACACCATGACCACCACCATGCTCAATGAATTTGTCGATAAAATCCTTGTCCATGAGCGTGACTGCAAAGGTAGTATTGAAACCACCCAGGCGGTGGAGGTCTACTTCAACTTTGTCGGCAAGTACATCCCTCCGGCGTTCCGGGAAGTGGAGTTGACCCCGGAGGAACAGGAGGCCATTCGGAAGAA
>ERZ808040.657-NODE-657-length-28308-cov-6.194609_pt1 | contig 28308 bp, 24 predicted proteins | sample MGYA00380191_ERZ808040 | MGnify/ENA primary metagenome ERZ808040 (study PRJEB31490, sample SAMN06133395) | mouse gut metagenome | isolation source: J6 | host: mice | place: China: Chengdu | collected 2015-05 ...
AAGGAATACTGCGAGAAGCTGCGAAAAGAAAATGTTACACATATCCTAGCTGTCGGAATGAACTATGACACAAAGGAGAAGAATCATCAGTGCGTGATTGAAACGCTTGGGTGACAGATTATTTTTAACAAACTACGAATAATCTGCTGCCTCATTCCGCGATAATTCTTCAACAAATTGAATAAGTTTTACACCTTTAACAAAATCTTGAAAAAATTAAAATTTTGACCAATCTTCATTTATATGATATACTAAAGTGTCTGTACAGATAACTGCCAGATCTATCCAGTGCTGTTATCACAATATTCTAAAAAATACGAGATATAAAGGGGGACCTAAAAATGGCTTGGTACGATGAGGCTATCTTTTATCACATCTATCCTTTGGGACTGACAGGCGCACCGAAGGAAAACACTTATGGGGAGCCGGAGCATCGGTTAAATACACTGCTGCCTTGGATTGACCACATCAAAAGCATTGGCTGTAACGCCATCTATATCGGACCATTGTTTGAATCTGTCGGACATGGCTATGAGACGACAGACTACAAAAAGCTCGACTGCCGCCTCGGCGACAATCAAGATCTGAAAAATTTCGTGGCAGAGTGCCATCAAAAGGACATCAAAGTAATTTTTGACGGCGTGTTCAACCACACCGGGCGCGATTTCTTTGCATTCAAAGACATCAAGGAAAAACGTGAAGGCTCGCAGTACAGAGACTGGTACTGCAATGTGAACTTTGGCGGCAACAACGAGTACAACGACGGGTTCTGCTACGACAACTGGGGCGGTTACAACCTGCTCGTGAAGCTCAACCAGCGCAATCCGGCCGTGAAGGACTACATCTGTGATGTTGTCCGCTTCTGGGTCAGCGAGTTTGACGTGGACGGCATTCGTCTTGACGCTGCGGATGTGCTTGACTTTGACTTTATGAAGGCGCTGCGCCATGTCGCAAACGAAGTTAAGCCGGAATTTTGGCTGATGGGTGAAGTCATCCACGGCGATTACTCGCGCTGGGTAAATGAAGGCACACTGCACTCTGTCACCAATTACCAGCTGCACAAGGCACTGTATTCCGGCAACAACGACCACAACTTCTTTGAGATCGCGCACACTGTAAAGCGTCTGTACGAGATGGGCAGCAACAATCCGAACGGCTTCAAGCTCTACAACTTTGTGGACAACCATGATGTCGAGCGCATTTACACCAAGCTCAACAATAAGGCGCATTTCACTCCTGTGCATATCCTGCTGTACACACTGCCGGGTATTCCGTCACTGTACTATGGTTCCGAATTTGGCATCGAGGGCAGAAAAGAAAAGTTCTCCGACGCCTCTTTAAGACCTGCACTGAATCTCGACGATTATAAAAACGCCCTGACGGACAATTCCTTCACGGCACTTATCGCCGCACTGGGACGTACCAGACAGCAGTCCAAGGCTTTATCCTACGGCGATTACAGAGAACTCAAGCTCATGAACCGCCAGTATGCGTTCTCGAGAAACTTTGAGGGCGAAAGTGTCGTTGTCACCGTAAACAACGACGACAGTGATTTCACAATGACGCTTCCTGCCGGAAATGCCGCTGAGTATGTCGGCGCACTCTCTGGTCAGAAAGTCCGTGTGGAAAACGGCAATATCTGTGTCAATGTAAAGGCAAACTCCGGGGAGATCTGGCTGCCTGTCACTGACCAGACTGCTGACAAGCTCTCAAATGTGACACCTGTAACACTTCATGTGGAAGATGCCGCAAAGACCACTGTTGCTGACACACCTGCTCCTCAGAACAGTCCAAGTGCCCCACAGACAGCCAAATCAGAACCTGCACCTGCGGCTGAACATTCCTCGTCCGCAGAACCGACTGCAAAGACTCCTGCTGACACAGCCTCCGCACCCACAGCAGCGCCTGCACACGAGGCGGTTTCAGAAGATTTTGAGAGAGGAAAGATTGCCGGTCTACAAGAAGCAATCCTTGCCATCATGGAGAAAAACGGTCCCGTCACCGACCAGATGCGCAGGGATGTCACCAACAATGTATACCACGATTCTCTCGTCAACTGGATTAAGAGCTTCCGATAATACAAAAAGAGGCAGCATCCGTCTATGCAGATGCCGCCTCTCTTTATGCGCGCGGGCAACTGCCGCGCTCACAAAAGCCCCATCATTTTCCCAATCCAATAAATCAGTCCCAGTACCCAGCTTGTAAAAATGCCATACAGGATGACAGGTCCCGCAATCGTAAAGATCTTACATCCTATTCCGTACACCTGCCCCTCCGTCTTGTACTCGATTGCCGACGCAACCACCGAATTTGCAAATCCCGTGATGGGCACAAGCGCGCCCGCGCCGCCCCACTTCACTAATTTTCCATAGAAATTAAAGCCTGTCAGCACCGCACTCAGGAGAATCAAAAACATCGAACACCACGCCGCTGCGGTATCCTTCTCAATTCCAAACTGATTCATCGCGATATTGACGATAAACTGCCCCACGCAGCAGATCAGCCCGCCCATGATAAACGCTTTGCCCATCTGCAATGGCAGATTGGTCTTTGGCGAGTTTTGCTTCACATACTCCTGATACGCTTCCTTTTTCTGTTCTGATGCCATCTGTGTTTTCCTCCCTATATCCCTTCAAAAAATCCATTGATAAAATAAACAATCGACCCTGCGATCTTTCCAACTGCCACCATCAGCACCGCGATACTGACCCCCATTTTGAGCCGTATCCGTCTGGCAAAAATCGGGATACCGTCGAGCACCTCCGAGAGCGCGATGGACAGACATCCCACAAAAATTCCTGCAAACACGCCAATCACTACTAACAGTCCCGTAAGCAGCAGGTTGGGGCTGCTGCCAAGAGACCCCTTAATTGGAAAGACGCTGAGCACATCCGCCAGCACCGCGCCAAAGATCAGGCACTCCTCATAAAAAATTTCGCACCATGCTGTATCCGTCCGCCCCGCAAACCGCGGCACCAGCCCCACCACAAAAAGTACGGTAAATACCCCTGCCGAGACCATCAGTCCTGAGCTGATGCCGATTATCCACAGCAAGATCAGTTTCCACACCATCTAATCCACATCCTCTTCCAGTTTTTGTCTGTCTGCCATCTCCACGATCGCCTGATTGACATCCCGCTCGTAATTTCGCATCTCCACCTCGAGCGGCGTCGGGTCAGAAGTCAGCCTCTTGCCGCCGACATGGTTGTAAAATACAATGATTCCCAGCGCCAGCCCAACCGAGTATGATATCTCAAGCGCGGTGTAGCCATCTGATTCTACCCCCATCACCAGCTCATAAATCCGGCTCAGCACATCCGCCAGCCCGACATCATTGTGAAATGCCATAATGGTAAAGGCCGAGCCGAAAAAGCAGATCAGCGCCACGATCGCAATCTTGATATACGCCCACGGACTGTACTTCTGTTCCGGCTTATCATGCTCCAGCGAAGCTTTTTGTATAATAATGTCTGTCTCTCCGATGCTCTCCACCGTGACACCCGGGCAGAGCTTTGTAATCTGCTCGATGATTTTGAGGACACTGACCACCACCCTTGGCTCTCCCTCATGCCTGAAGCGGTGTACCTTGATCGCCTCCACCTTTGCGCGGATGGTCTCATCCTCACAGTAGACACTTGCGACATCGCAGAGCTCCACATCCGCCTTTGCCAGTGCCACATTCTGTTTTGCCATTAAATACAATACTACATTTGCCACAAAAATAACCATGCCTTTCGAATAAACTTCTAATACATGGTTATTATTCCTAACAATTTTATTTTTATTCATTTACAACTTTTACAAATTCCAGTCTGTCGTCCCCGCCTGCCCCGTGAATATGCCGCCCGTCCCTGCGAAAACATTCAATGTAATCCCATATTTCCTGACTGATCTGTTCCCCGGGATAAATCACCGGAATGCCGGGCGGATAGGGCGCGATCACCTGCGCGGACACCTGTCCTGCCGCCTCCTGCCAGCGGATTTTCTTTGTGTTAGAGAAATATGCCCTGCGCGGTGTCAGAACCTGCTTGGGCGGCTGTGGAAATGGCGGATACTCCTGATTTGCCGGCGCCGTTTTTTCCCCCGCACAATGCTGACGGCTCTGACTAAGGTCTGCGCACGCCGCCACCAGCCTGTCCAAATCCTCCTGCTCATTTGCATAGGTGACAATGGCGAGAACATTTTTGTCATCTGCCAGCTCCATATTGACTGCATACTTCTCATACAACAGTCTCTCAAGCATATAGCCTGAAAGCCCAAGCGCACACGCCGAGATCACGAGCCGCGTCCTGTCAAGCCCGTCACCCTCCATACAGCGAAAGCCTGCAATTTTCTGAATCCTCTCCCGCGCATAGGATACAAGCGCAAGCGCTTTCTCCATCATCTGTGTCCCGTTCAGGGCAAGCTCATACCTAGCGCAGTCAAGCGATGTCATCAACAGATAACTCGGACTTGTGCTCTGCACCAGATGAAGATTTTGTGTGATTCGGTCAAACACAACACTGCGCACGCCATGATCTTTGCAGTGCAGCACGGAACTCTGCGTCAGCGCACCCGTCACCTTATGCATGCTCTGTACGCAGAGATCTGCGCCCGCCAAAAGCGCCCCGGACGGCAGTCCGTCATGAAAATACAGATGCCCTCCATGCGCTTCATCGACCAGCAGAAGGGCGCCATGTGCATGACAAACCTCTGCGATCGCAGCGAGATCCGAACACACGCCATAATAACTCGGGCTCACCAGAAACAGCGCTTTGCAGTCAGGATTTTCCACAAAGGCTTTCTGGACAGACGCCGCTGTGACTTCTCCCTGTATGCCCCACGCCGGCCAAACTTCCGGCATCACATACACAGGCTGTGCCCCAGACAAAATCAGGCCCATCAGCGCTGATTTGTGGGCATTTCTTGCGATTAAGATCTTCTCCCCCTCCAATGCCGCGCTCAAAATCATCGCTTCATTGCCGCAAGTGCTTCCATTTACGAGAAAAAAGCTCTGATCTGCATGATAGAGCGCAGCAAGCAGCTTCTGCGCCTTGGCAATTGCCCCGTTGGGACTGTGCAAATCATCGGTGAGCGGCGTCTCTGTCACATCGTATGCAAAAAATTTCGTTCCAACACGGTCCGTCCAGCGCGGACTGATTCCTCTGTCGAGCCGGTGCCCCGGTATTCTGAAATACGCAGGCTTCGTGGCGATAAAATCCGTGACTGCATCGAGCAGCGGTGTCTGCTTCTGTTTCTGATTCATTTTCCTGATTCCTTTTCTATGATATTTATGCTATAATGGCGAATGAAATCTGATATATTCCAAAACATTCCAAAAAGGAGGCACAAAACAATGTCCTACATCTATGAAACGCACCTGCACACCACTGCCGCCAGTGCCTGTGCCCGCAGTGCAGGTTCCGAATATATTTCCTTTTACAAAAATCTCGGGTTTGACGGCATCTTTGTCACAGACCACTTCTTTAACGGCAACTGCTGTGTTCCCCAAAATCTCCCGTGGGAGGAGCGTGTGGAGATCTTTTGCAGCGGCTATGAGGACGCCAAGGCAGAGGGCAGCCGTCAGGGCCTCAAAGTGTTTTTCGCATGGGAATGCCGCTTTGACGGCGACGAATTTCTCGTCTATGGCCTTGACAAAAACTGGCTCAAACACCACCCGGACATGATGACGTGGGATCATATCACCCACTATCAAAAGATCAAGGCAGACGGCGGACTCGTCGTGCAGGCACACCCTTTCCGGGAGCGGCATTATCTGTCCGAAGTGTATGTACACCCCTTTCAGTGTGACGCCTTTGAAGTTGCAAACTGCGGCAATCCGCATGAGCAGGACCGCATGGCATACCGCTATGCAAAGGAGCACCAGATCACCATGACTGCCGGCTCTGACATCCACCATGTCGGCAGAACAGACAACGGCTGCATCTACGGCATGGCATTTGACACGCCCTTAACTTCTGCCGCTGACTACGTGGCACGCATCAAGAGCGGACACGGCTTCTCGCTCCACGTCCCGCCAGAACACCTTGCATGGAAGGAGGGCACGACCAACCATCTGCCTGCCTATATTTTTGATGAAAAAAATCATCCGACGCCCTTTTTATCCTTTTAGCCGTCCCCATGTACTCCTTGAAAACAAGATCAGAATCGGGAAAATCTCCAGTCTGCCGGCAAGCATATCCACGATCAGCACGAGTTTTGACAGCCCGCCAAACGCCCCGAAACTGCAAGTCGGCCCCACTGCCTCAAGTCCCGGCCCGATATTGTTGAAACAGGAAAGCACCGCTGTAAGGCTGGTTGTAATCGAGAAGTGATCCATAGACACCAGTAAAAAGCTGATAAACAATATGATCACGTAGGCCGCCAGATAGGCGTTGGTATTTTCCAGCACCTTCTCATCAACCATGTGGTCATTGATGCGGACTACCTGCACCTTCTGCGGCGAGATCGCGCGCCGCAGGTTTCTCCGAAGCCCCTTCACGATAATCAGCACCCGCGCACACTTAAAGCCGCCGCCAGTGCTGCCCGCACTCGCACCAATCACCATCAGCCCCAGTATGATTGCTTTGGAAAAGGTGGGCCACAGATCAAAATCCGTCGTGGCAAATCCGGTCGTCGTCACAATACTCGCAACCTGAAACGCCGCATGGCGCAGCGTCTCCTCCAAGGTGTCATAAAACCCTCTCAGATTCAATGTGATCAGCACAATGCTGCCAAAGATCACGCCCAGATAAAGCCGGAGCTCCTCATCCTTAAATACACTGTAAAACTGGCGCAGCAAAAGCATATAATAACAACTGAAATTGACACCAAACAGCAGCATAAAAACAGTACATACATTCTGTAAATACGGGCTATAACCCGCTATACTGTCATTTTTGATGCCAAATCCACCCGTTCCGGCAGTTCCAAGCGCCGTACAAACCGCATCGAACAACGGCATTCTGCCGATTAACAAGAACACAATATTGAGTATTGTGAGCAATATATAGATCAGATACAAAATCTCCGCTGTTTTTTTCATCTTAGGCACCAGTTTTCCCACCTGCGGCCCCGGGCTCTCCGCGCGCAGAAGATGCATGGTAAAGCCTTTGCTGCTCTCGCCCAGCGCGCCGACTGCCAGCACAAAAACCAGCACGCCCATACCGCCCAGCCAGTGCGTGAAGCTCCTCCAATAGAGAATACCCATCGAGAGCACCTCCACTTCCGGCAGAATCGAAGCCCCTGTCGTCGTAAACCCGGAAACTGTCTCAAACAGTGCATCCAGAAAAGACGGAATCTCCCTCGATATATAAAACGGCAGTGCTCCCAAGAGACTCATCACAATCCAGCTGCCGCTGACACAGACCAGCCCTTCCCTCGCCTTAAAGCTGCGTTTGCTGCCCCTGCACAGCACCAGAAGCAGCAAAGACAGCAGCATTGTGATGCAAATACTCACCGCAAATCCCACACATGCCCGGTCTTCCTGTTTGAACAGACTAATCAGCAATGCCGGAACCATAAACACTGCTTCCACCAGCAGAATATGACCTATAAATCTGCCCATCATCTTATAATTCATAATCGTTCTTATCCCTTTTATCCCTCAAATTTATTCAAATATGTCATTCAGCTTGTAGATCACCCTGTCCGCCCCTGTGACGACGATCACCGTATCTCCCCGCTCAAAGCTGGATTCACCGTTTGGAATCTCAAGCTGTGCTCCATGCATGATACATACCACCAGCACATTTTTCTTGATTTTGAGCTGCTTTAGCGGCTCTCCGCAGTGAAGCGTGCTCTGGTCCACCATAAATTCTACCGCCTCCGCCTGTCCGTCTGCAATCGTGTACACCGTCAGCGCCGCCCCTGTCTGATTCTGCATCGCGCGCACATATTGTACGATATTATTACAGCTTAGCTCTTTGGGGCTGATGATACTGCCAAGCGGCAGGGCATCCAATATGGTATTATTCTCGAGCCGCCCTAGCTTCGTGATAATCTGCGGCACCTTACAGCTGCTGCCGTACAGCGAGATAATAATATTCATCTCATCTACCCCTGTGAGCGTCACCAAGGCGTCACAGTCCGAAATTCCCTCATTGTCAAGCAAAAACTCTTTCGTGGCATCTCCGTGAATAATGGAGGCTTTGGGAAGCATGTCCGCGAGTTGGACACACTTGTCATAATTCTGCTCTACAATCTGGACACCGATACCGTTTCTCAACAAAAGCTGTGCCAGATAAAAGCTCACACGCCCTCCTCCGCACAGAATGACGCGCTTGGCTTTGTGCGTGATAATCCCCAGATTCTTGAGCAGCGTTGTGAGCACATTGGTCGGTGCCGTCACAAAGATTCTGTCTCCTTCCCTCAGAACGAAATCACCGCCCGGCATGGCGGCTTTGCCGTTTCTGATAACAGTACACACCAGAATCTTACACTTGACAATGCTGTACAGGTCATTGAGCGCCGTGTTGCACAGCTTATGCCCCGCCTCCACGCGCAGCTCTACGATCTCCACTCTGCCTTTTGCAAAAGTATCGCGCTTTAAGAAGCCCGGATATTTCAAAAGCCGCTCAATCTCGATCGCGGCAGACCGCTCTGGATTAATCATCATCGACAGCGCAAAGAGGCTCCGCATCTTGTAAATCTGCTCGGTATATTCTGGATTCCGAATGCGGGCAATTGTATGTATCTTGGGATTTATCCCGTGTGCCGTCATGCAGCAGATCAGGTTCACCTCATCTGCATCTGTCACCGCAATGAGCAAGTCTGCGTCCTTGACGCCTGCCTGCTCCAACGTTTTCATAGACGCACAATTTCCCTGTACGCCAATAATATCATACCGTTCCTCGGTCGATTCGAGCACTTTTAAGTCGGCGTCAATCAATGTCAGATCGTACCCCTCCGCAGAGAGCTGCCTTGTCAGCATCGCACCGACTTTCCCTTCACCTGCAATTATTATCTTCACTTCATTTTGTCCTCCTGTTTTATGCAATCCATGTATCATATTATATCATCTATATCCAAAAAAGCAACGCGAGCAGGGGAAAACTTTTCTCCTGCTCGCATACATTTTAATATGGCTTACTTCTATTTTTTACAATTCTTCCTCAGGCTTTGCCTGCTGGTCTGTCTCAGCCTGTTCCGGGTGCAGCTTTTTCTTGATTGCCGCTACCAGCTCCTCGATCGAGGATGCTTCCACTTTCTCCGTCTCAAGTTTCTTCTTGACGACTCTCTCCTCGCGTTCCTCCTCAGCCTTTTTCCGCTCAGCACGCCGTTCACTGATACGCTCTTTCTGCGCCTTGCTGTTCGCTTCCAGATCTTTCAGAAGCTTCACTGCATAGGACACATTTCCATCCTTATCCATCGTGATGCTAAATCCCTTGATCTTGTCTGCATCCTCACCGAGCTCTTCCTTCAGAGTATCCAGCTGATCGCCGGCACCGCTCAGAACCTTCTCATATTTCTCTCTCTCAGCCGGGTCTGCCGCCATCTTTTCTAAGAGCTCTGGATTGATCAGCACGCTGTAGTCCTTATCTGACTGCTCTGCATAATAATCCTGCTCTTCATCCGTAGACCACTCTGCCACAGATATATCCATATTGCCATACTTTTCTCTCAGCTCTGCCAGCAGGTTCTTGGCTGCATCGCTGAGCTCGATGCCTTCCTGTATGCCGTTTGAATCAAGTGGTTTGTACTCTGTTGACTCTGTTTTCTTTGGTCTGCTGTATCCTGCCTTCACATCGCGCGTCTGTCCACTGTACTCATAGGTATCCTTGTCTGTGTTGGTCTGCTTGCTGTCTGACGCCGCCCTCCTGCTCTGTGCCCTTCTGTTGACACCTGAAAGATTACCTATAAAGGCTGCCCCATCTTTATTTGCCGTTTGATTTGAAAAAAGTCCTATATTGTTGATCCCATTCATTTTCATACCAGCCTTTCTTAATATAAATTTGTTTCATTTTTATCATCAAATACCTTCAAAATATATTACCAGTTACTTCTAATATCGGCATTCTTCGAACCAAACTTAATAGCCATTGGCAGACAAAAAACAATTCTTTCCAAAATTATCAGAATATATAAATACGCGCGCCTGACGCAGCCGCAAAGCGGCATATTTCCTTATGCGGCTGTGTGCATCCTATTATACCGCTGCTGCCTGACGCAGGCGCAGCAGCACCTTCTTCTCCATCCGGCTCACCTGCACCTGACTCATTCCCAGTTTCCCGGCGACCTGCATCTGCGTCTTATTCTCAAAATATCGAAGCTGTATCAGATACTTCTCGCGCTCATCAAGCCCGCCAAGGAGCTTCTCCAAAAGCAGCTTGTTGACAATCTCATCACTCTCGCCCTCACTGCCGAGCATGTCCACCAGAAGCACCTCGCTGCCGTCAGACTCATACACGGTCTTGTAGATCGACTCCACTTCCCGCCCCGCATCGAGCGCTGTGATAATATCCTCCACGGCAATTCCAGATTCTTTCGCCAGCTCTGAGACGGTCGGCTCCCGCCCCGCCTTCTGGCAGTATGCTTCCCGGATGCTTTTGAGCCTTCTGCCGTTTTCTTTGATACTCCTGCTCACCTTGATCATCCCGTCGTCTCTTAAAAATCTCCGTATCTCTCCCATAATGACTGGAACGGCATACGTTGAAAAACACACGCCATACTCCAGATCAAACTTCTCTATCGCCTTCACCAGACCCATTGCACCAATCTGGAACAAATCCTCCATCTCAACACTGCCTCTGCCCGCAAAGCGCTTTAACACATGGTGTACCAGCCCTGTATTTTTCTCATAAAGCTGTTCTATCGCATCCTTTTCTCCTCTCTGTGCCCTGATAAAAAGTTCCCTCTCCTCCATAGCTCATACCCTGCTGCCGCTGCTGTTCCACACCGCTGCCTGCAAAATCGGCACCAGCTCTTCTTCGGCGCCAAAGCTTTTCCACATATGTACAACAGTTCCCTCTCCGATACTGCTCTCGACCTCCAGACGGTCCATAAAGGCCTCCATGAAGGAAAATCCCATGCCAGACCGTTCATTTTCTGCTGCGGAAGTGTAAAGAGGCTGCATTGCCTGCGCTACGTCGGCGATTCCCACGCCCGTGTCGCTGATCTCCACCGACAGCTCATTTTCCTCTGTGAGGTGCGCCCGCATGACAACGCGCCCTCCCTGCTCTCTATAACCGTGTATGATCGCATTGGTCACTGCCTCCGACACAGCTGTCTTGACATCTTCCAGCTCATCGAGCGTGGGGTCTACCCGCGATATAAAGGCAGCAATCACCACCCGCGCAAGCCCTTCATTTTCTGATATGGCATCAAACTCTATACAGATCTCATTCTCTGCAAACCGTTTGCTTCGCCTTGTTCCATTCTGATTTTCCATATTCTTGTCTCTCCTATTTTAAATTATTTACCGTCTTACGTCAGTATTTCTATAATAGACGACATTCCTGATGCCCGCAGAAGCCTTCCAATGCGCTCACTCGCGTTGATGGCATAGACCTTTCCGCCAAAACAGGAAATCTTCCGATACCGCCCGATAATGATACCCAGCCCGGAACTGTCCATAAAAGTTGTGTTCTCAAAGTCAAATACAATATTTTTTACCTTGTCATCCAAGATGAGCTGGTCTGCACACTCCCGAATGTTTGCAGCGCCGTGATGGTCCACTTCACCGGGCATTTTGATGCACAGATAATCATCAATGATCGCATATTCCTCCATCTTCTTTTCCATTTATATGCCTCCTTAATAATATAGAAAATCGAGTAGGGGAATGACCTTCTCTCCTACTCACCGTGCGCCCCATGCGCCGCCTTAGCGGCATACTTCCCCTGCATGGGGCTGCACATAAAAAGACATGCCCGTTAAAGCATGTCCTCTTTTGTGTATTATTCGCCTTGAATCTCCTTGATGTACCCCTGTGATTTTCTCGCTTTTGCAGTCCCCGGGAAAAGCTCGATCACCTGCTCATAAATCTCTACTGCCTTGTCCAGATTTCCAGTCTTGTTATAAGAATTACCCAGATTGTACAGCGCTTCCCCATTGGTGGGATCATAATCATATGCCCGCTCAAGCTGTTTGATCGCGTTCTCATAGTCCTCTTCCCGGAATGCCGCATACCCTACATCATAACACTTCCTTGCGACAACCCTGCCGATACTGCCCTTCAAGGCATCATACAGTGATTTAAAACTATCCGTAGCTTCATTTTGCAGATACTCGTCACTGATCTTTTCCAGCGCGTCCGCAACTGCCATCTCATCCCCAGTCTTGTTCATGTGCATCAAAACGGCTTCAATCAAATCCGTATTCGCCTGTATCTGCACTTTATTTGCCTGTGCCTCCGTCAGGCTGTTGGTCAGTGTATCTTTTTCCTGCGTCAGCTCTTGAATCTGTGCGGTCAGCTCTGTCGCCTCTACGGTCTTGGCATCCAACAGTTCACTGACCTCTTTGTATTTCACATCCACCGCATCCCGAGCCTGCTGTATTCTCGCCGGCAGTATCATAAACCATGCGACGCCGATGCCGATCACCATGCCGATCACCATATTGACCACCGTCTGCAATACGGACCTGTCTTTTTTATTGACAGGCTGTATGACTGTCTCATTGCCGCTCTGATATACGATTGCTTCCTTCTTTTTGCGCGTGCGCTCCTCCTCAGCCGGCGTCATCTCCTCCACCTCTTTGAGATAGCGCAGCGTCATAGTATTGTTCGCGTCGATGCTGAGTGCTTTGTCAAGTTCCTTTTTTGCCTTGTCCAACTCCTGATTTTTGAGGTATAAAAGCGCCAAGAGCTGCCTTGCCTGCACAAATCTGGAATTCATCGAGACCACCTTTTTGAGCTGTATCACTGCCAGATCGAGACTGTCCTGCTGACAGTAGTTCAGCGCCATATTGTATTTCTTGATCGTCTGGTTATAGGCATCAAGCCGTCCCGGGTTGTTCTGTATCATATCTATGTAATCATTTGCGATATTTTTCTCGCTCCTGATATTTTTGCTCATGACCCACTCACTCAGCGCTGCCACGACCTCGCCCCGCTCAAAATACACAAGCCCCAGCAGATTTCTGGCTTCTGTATGATACTTATTCAGCTTGAGACACTGCCGCAAGCTTGCCACTGCCCCCGACAGATCTCTTACCTTCGCTTTCTCCAGTGCATCATTATAAAAGCGGTTGGCAGCATACATGATTTTCTTATATAATCCTACGTCAGCGCCGCATCCAGTGCAAAAATCCTTCTCCGACAACAGACATCCACAATTAAAGCAAAACATCTCAAGCTCCCCTACTCTTCCTTCGATTCTTTTACCAGCTTGACCAGCACATCCGCAAGGTCCGTCACATCCTGATTGTATATCGCGTCCTCGACATCCTCCACCTCAAGGCTTGGATGAAATTTTTTCAATTCTTCCTCAAAATCAATCATCATAATCCTCCATAACGCTCTCCACAAGACCTGCCAGATACAGCGACCCGACAATATATATCCTGCCCGTATCCCCGCGGACTGACAGACCAAAAGCAAGTGCATCCTCTATCTTTTCATAGGTATGTATCTTCTGTGTCCTCTTATCCATATACTTCTCAAACAGTATGCGAAGCGTTTCCAGATCAGTTCCCCGCGCTCCCGGTATCTGTGTCACCACAAAGTCTGTCACCATCTCAAGCCCGCAGAGCATCCGAATCATCGGTTCATACTGCTTATCGCTGACCACGGAAAAGACCACCACACACCTCTGTGTATACAGCTGTTCCCCGGACAGCCTCTGCATCAGATGCAAAGACTGCACAAACGCCTCAATGCCATCCTCATTGTGCGCCCCATCGACAAACACGCCGGGGCGGAGTTCTTCCATACGGCACGCCCAGCGCATAGCTTTGATGCCCTCCCGAATAGATGACGCAGTTATTTTATCCAGCTTGTGCTGCTGTAAAACCTCAGCCGTGCGAATCGCTACCGCTGCATTCTCCGCCTGATAAGCCGCAGTCGTGCCTGCAATCAATCTACCATAACCATAATAACGACTGACAACAGAAAAATCAATGAATTTTTTCTGAATTTCATTGATTTTGTAGTCATTTTCCGACACGCTGTGGCAGGCGCAGCCAAGTTCCTGCGCTTTTTTACAAATAACAGCAGAAGCCGCGCTTCTTCTAGCAGAGAATACGACAGGCACGCCCGCCTTGAGAATCCCGGCCTTTTCAGCCGCGATCTTCTCAATCGTATCTCCGAGATAAGCCATATGATCGAATCCGATCTCTGTGATGACGCTCACCGAGGGGCATCTGACTACATTGGTCGTATCCAGACGGCCCCCAAGCCCTGTCTCCAAGATTGTGACCTTGACATCCGCCCTTGCAAACACATAGATTCCCATAAAAAATAACCGCTCAAAATACGTCGGACAATAGTCTGGCTTCCTATTGCGGTACTGTCCAATCTGAACCGCCAGCCAGTTGAACGCCTCGAGAAACGCCTCCTCAGAAATCATACTGCCATCAATGCAAAACCGCTCCCGTGTCGTGACCAGATGCGGCGAAGTGAACATGGCTGTCCGGTATCCGCTATGTCTGCATATACTCTCCAAAAACGCGCACACAGACCCTTTTCCATTTGTGCCCGCCACATGTATGATACGCCCTAAACGCGCCTCACGATATCTGCCATTCTCACAATTCTGTATAAACTCATAAAACCCTTCTGTGTCCTCCAAAGGATTTTTTTTGGTAAATCTTGGCACTTCCTCCAATAAATGTTCTGCCTCCGCATAATTTTGCGCAAACCTCTCCTGCATTCCCATCCCCCTGAAGCGTTGTTTTTGCACTATGGGTGCCCGTGTGCATAAAAAAGGGCCGCCTTTTACCGCGAACCCTTTTTCCATTTATTTAGATAACCACCACGGTTCCGACAATCACGCCATTCTGCGCAGAGTATTCCATAAAACTTGTATCACGGTTAATGATCATCTTATTATCATCAATGCTGATCACCGTTCCTTTATGAATATTCCCGCTTATCCTGATTTTCGCTTCTCTCGACTTTAAAATCGTGCTCTCCAAATCATCAACCTGTTTCTTGGTTCTGATACAGCGAATATAGATCTCGCTCTTCTTCGTCTTTAACTCATTCAGATGCGCCTGCAACTGTTCGCTAAGTTCTCCTGTCTGCTGTCTGACACGCAGTATTTTCGCCATTCTTGCCGCCACTTCATCGAGTTCCTGATTCAGTTTTGTGTACTCCTCATTCATTGCGATGCGCTGCTCCATAATCTCAGGCATCACACCCACATGGATGCCGGTCTTGATCTCAGACATATTGCCTACGTTCTGGCAGTTCACGCCCATCATCGCATGGACATAGCCGCCGGCAATCAACCCCTTTTTCCCAGTAAGAGTGATCTGTTCTCCCGCAGTCACCTTGGAGTTTAAGATTACATTGGACTGTACATTGCCGCCAGCACTGACCGTCGCATACTCTATAAATTCTGTAAAAATATCACCGCCGGCAACAATTGCCCCCTTGCCTGCTCCCTGCATACCGCGCTTGAGACACACCGTACCGCCCGCTGAAATATTTGCCGACTCCACGACGCCCTCAACGGTGAGGCTTTTTCCTGCGCGCACCGTGACACCTGCCTCCACATTTCCGTGAATAATGACATCCCCGTTAAAATCAACCAAGGCATTGTTGGCATAATCGCAGCCGCCCTGAATCTCATAGACCTCTACCACAGACAGTTTGTTATCCCCATCATACTCAATCTTGCCAGACTTTGATGCATAGTATTTATTGGGATCTCCCTCATTGCTGATTCCCTTGCCGCTGAGCGGTCTTAATTCCTTGTATGTATTGACCTTCTCCACGGCTCCTGTGACATCTCTTCCCGATGTGCCCTGCACTGCCGGATGATAGATTGCAAGCAGCTGTCCCTCCTCCACATTCTGTACCAGAGACATACTCCTGTAATCTACCGTACCATCTTTTCGAATCTCAGGCTTTGGCTTCTCTGTGCTGAAAAAGAACTCAAAATGCCCTGCACTTCCCGGGTCTCCTTTTTCACTCGACGCAATCTTCACTTCACGCTCATAAATCTGTTTCTTGCACATTGCCGCAACATGCGACTCATTGATACCTGCCACTACCCCGTTTAGCTGAAGGTATCTGATAATCTCCGGCTTTTCGTACTTTGTGCCTTCCTCGGGCGCACACAAGTAAAGCCACGCTTCTGTTTTATCGTCCGCTATTCTGACATAAGATTTGACATTAACCATCTTGTTCACCTCCGAAAAGGCATAATCCGCCCCTTTATGTCTTTATTGTACCACTAATTACCTTAGTTGCGCAAGCCGTTCTGTAACTTGTTCTTTCATTTGTACATATTTTGCTAATTTTTCCTTCTCCTCAGCAATCTTTGACGCAGGCGCTTTCGACATAAATTTCTCATTGTTCAACATGCCATTCACACGCGCAAGTTCACCGTCCAGACGCTGTGCTTCCTTTTCGAGACGCGAGATCTCCTGTTTGATGTCCACCAGCTCTGCAAAAGGAATATAGATCGTCGCATTGGCGATCACCACAGAGACCGCATCCTCAGCAATACCATGCTTGTCCTGCTGAATCGTGACATCCGACGCGCCGGCAAGAGAGGCAAAGAACAATTTCCCCTCCGCAAAGGTATCTCTGATTTCCTGCTTCTCCGAAACCACATATACATGCGCCTTCTTTGAGGGCGCTACGTTCATCGTTGTCCTCACGTTTCGGATACCGCGCACCGCTTCCTTGAGAATCTCAATCTCCTTCTCCTCCTTTGCGTAATCGCGCGCCTCATCATACACAGGCCACTTGGAAATCATGACAGACTCCTCCTCCGACTGGAGTGTGCAGAAGATCTCCTCCGTGATAAACGGCATGTATGGATGCAGCAGCTTGAGCGCATCAATCAGCACTGTCTTTAATGTCCATAGCGCTGCATTCTGGGATGCTGTATCATCCGAATTGTAAAGTCTTGGCTTTACCATCTCGATATACCAGTCGCAGAACTCATCCCAGATAAAGTCATAAATCTTCTGAACCGCGATGCCAAGCTCAAAATGCTCCATATTGTCTGTGACTTCTTTGATCAGACGGTTGAGCTTTGAGATAATCCAGCGGTCCACCGGCTCAAGTACTGACGGCGCTGCCACCTCTTTGCCCTCCATATTCATCATGATAAAGCGCGAAGCGTTCCAGATCTTATTGGCAAAATTCCTGTTTGCCTCCACCCGCTCATAATAAAACCGCATATCATTGCCCGGTGCATTCCCAGTGATCAGCGTCATGCGAAGCGCATCTGCGCCATACTGCTCAATCACCTCAAGCGGGTCAATGCCGTTTCCGAGCGATTTTGACATCTTCCTGCCCTGCGCATCGCGCACCAGACCATGAAACAGCACCGTCTGAAACGGCTTCTCCTTCATATGCTCATACCCGGAAAAAATCATACGAATTACCCAGAAAAAGATGATATCATATCCTGTCACCAGCACATCCGTCGGATAAAAATAGTCCAAATCCTCTGTCTTTTCCGGCCATCCCAAAGTGGAAAAGGGCCAGAGCGCCGAGGAAAACCATGTGTCCAAGGTATCCGGGTCCTGCGTAAAATGGGTGCCTCCACACTTAAAACAGCGCTCAGGCGCCGCTTTTGCAACAACGATCTCACCACATTCATCACAGTAATACGCCGGTATGCGGTGCCCCCACCAGAGCTGTCTGGAAATACACCAGTCCTTGATATTATCTGTCCAGTTATAATAAGTCTTGTCCATTCTCTCTGGAATCAGCTTGATATCTCCACTCTTAACTGCCTCCACAGCAGGTTTTATCAATTCATCCATCTTGACAAACCACTGCTGTTTCACAAGCGGCTCGATCGTCGTCTTACAGCGGTCATGTGTGCCTACATTGTGGCTGTAATCCTCCACCTTCACCAGAAGCCCCATTCTGTCAAGCTCCTCCACAATGGCTTTTCTCGCCTCATAGCGCTCCATGCCCGCATAGGCACCGCCATTTTCATTGATGGTCGCATCATCGTTCATAATATTGATAATCGGCAGATTGTGCCTTTTGCCAACCTCAAAGTCATTTGGGTCATGACCCGGCGTAATCTTCACAACGCCTGTTCCAAATTCCATATCGACATACGTATCCTCAACGACAGGAATCTCACGGTTCATCAGCGGCAGCATCAGCTTCCTTCCTCTCAGATGCGCATACCTTTCATCCTCCGGGTGAATGGCCACTGCCGTATCTCCGAGCATTGTCTCCGGTCTTGTCGTCGCAAATGTCAGATACTCCCCAGACGCAGAACCATCTTTATTGAGCACTGGATACTTGATGTGCCACAAATGTCCTGACTGTTCTTCGTACTCAACCTCCGCATCTGAGATCGACGTGTTGCAGACAGGGCACCAGTTAATCATTCTGGCACCTTTATAAATATATCCTTTCTCATGCATTTTGCAGAAAACTTCTGTGACAGCCTTGTTGCAGCCCTCATCCATCGTAAAGCGCTCTCTGTCCCAATCACACGAAGAACCCAGCTTTTTGAGCTGGCTGATAATACGCCCGCCGTATTCTTTTTTCCAATCCCACGCGCGCTCAAGGAATTTCTCCCTGCCAAGATCATGCTTGTCAATGCCTTCCTCTTTTAACTTCTCAATAATCTTAACTTCCGTGGCAATGCTGGCATGGTCTGTCCCCGGCTGCCAGAGCGCATTGTACCCCTGCATTCTCTTAAACCGAATCAGGATATCCTGCATTGTATTGTCCAGCGCATGTCCCATATGAAGCTGTCCTGTAATATTTGGGGGCGGGATGACGATCGTAAACGGTTTCTTACTCCTGTCAACCTCTGCATGAAAATATTTCTTGTCAAGCCACTTCTGGTAAATCCTGTCTTCCAGACCATGCGGGTCATAAGTCTTTGCCAACTCCTTGCTCATAAAGTTCTCCTTTCTGATTGGTAATACTTCTTGGTAACACAAATTCGTAATTGATTCTATCCCTGTACAATGGCGCAGGAAAGCAATTTGTTCCCCTGCCCTGTGCATATAAAAAGCCCTTCACTGTAATCGCTACAGCAAAGGGCGAAAAACGCAGTACTGCCTCTGTCTCAATGCATGTCAGGATGCGCCCTCTCAGCAGATTCCCGATCGAGCCCTGCCCCGTAACGTGGACAAGACAGACAGTTATAATATTCATTTTATTATAGTATTAAATCTCTATCCAAATGTCAAGCCAAATGTCCAGAAAATTTATTTAATTTTTATATATAATCTTTTCTTAGGGCATGATATACTATAAACTATATTGTTGAAAATATGCAAAATCTGGAAAATATGAATTTAGAATACAAGGAGGATTCCCTACATGAATCAATTATTCAAGACCAAAGCGGTACTTCAAAAAATAATCGTGTACGCCACGGCAGCGCTGCTATTCACCCCCCTGCCTGTGCAGTCGGTATGCGCGGCAGAAAGCGCTCAGACCCCCCCGCCGCAAAATACACCCGCTGAATCAATTCCCGCTGAGAGCACCCCCGCCGAAAGTGTGCCCGCACCAAGCACGCCCCCTGAGAATCCCCCTGCTGAAAGCCAGCCTTCAGCAGGCACACCAAATGAAAGCCAGCCTTCAGCAGGCACGCCGAATGAGAGCGCGCCGAGTGAAAGCATTCCTGCGCCAAGCACGCCGGGTGAAGGCACACCAAGTGAGAGCACACCTGCGCCAAGTACGCCCGAAAGCCAGCCCGGACAGACGACACCCCCTGTGCAGAATCCATCCGACACGGGAACGCCTCCTGCCCAAAACCAGCCCGGGCAGACAACGCCTCCTGCCCAAAATCCATCCGATACAGGAACGCCCCCTGCGCAGCAGGCTCCTAATCCCACTCCGTCTGACCAGAACACCGTTCAAGTCACCCCGATGCAGAGCACCGTCTATGCCGCAACCCAAAACGGTCTGAATGTCCGTAGCGGTCCATCGACAAAGCACAGCAAGATCGGTACTTTACAGTATGGTCAGGAAATCACTGTCACAGGAAAAACCGCTGACAACTGGTATCAGATAAAATACGCGGGAGGTACGGGCTATGTCCTTGCAGATTATGTATCCGCCACTCCGCTGACCGATACCGGGCACCCTGACACGGATACTCCTGATGTGCAGCCTTCTGCGCCTGTGGAAAATCCTGACAGCGAGGCCCTTCCTGACACGCCTGTCATAGATGATATCACAAATAACGAGACGGACACCGATGCTTCTACTGCCGTTGAAAATGATAGCGATACTGTCTCTAGCCTGCTTGGCACGCCTATTGTGGTCATTTTGGCAGTTGCCATCTTAGGAGTCGTTGCCTTAATTGCCTATTCCGTATACAATCTGTTTCGCAGAGACAACACTCCTACGGACGAAGACGGCGAGTATTACGAAGACGAATATTATGAAGACGAATATTACGAAGACGAATATTATGAAGACGAATATTATGAAGACAACGGAGATGGACAAGATCTCGAGGACGAATATTATGAGGACAATGGGGACGGCGAATATTACGAAGATGAATATTATGAGGACGAACAACATTATAAAGATGAATACTACGAGGACGATGAGGACATGCAGTATTCTGATGACAAATACAGGGAAGAATTTTCGAATGAACCCTACACGGAAGAGTCTTATGCAGAAGAATCTTATATAGAAGAATCTTATACAGAAGATACCGTTTCCGACGACATAGAGGACGAAGAACCCCCAGAGGATTGACAGCCTGAAAATACACTGTCAGGAACGAAAAAAGAGTGGAAAAACCACTCTTTTATCATTCAAACGTTTGTCAAAATCCAATATTGTTATAAGATTTTGTCTTAATAATTTTTATGTCTCCCTCGATTTCCCCTAGTTCCTTCAAAACGCTATCTGCTGTCTCTAACTGGGCTGAATTAATACAGAATACAACTCTCACCTTTCCTCCGCCAAATATTTTGGACAAAAGCCCCGGCTTCTCCCACCTGAGAAAATAGGATACCCGCGCTTTCATAAATGCCTTTTCCAGCATTGTCTTAACCTCTGGCTCCGTAACTGAACAGAAATCAATCTCATTGTTCACTTTTACCTTGCTATACTCGTTTTCCAAAATTGTGACGCCTTCTTTCGTTGTATAATTTGTACTATTAATAATATGTCTTTCCTTCTTCTGTAATGACCATCTGACCGTTCTTCACATCCACGATGGTAACTGCACAATTTTTATGCACACCGCTTCCCCAGAAGTCCTTAATTCCAACTTGTGTGATGTTGGATAAAAGCCCTCTGAGTGCCGCCCCATGCGTGGACACCAAGACCGTATCATTTTCCATATCTTTATTATAGACAATTTCCTGTAAAAAATCAGCAGTCCTTGCCTTTAATTCATCTATTCCCTCAGCCCCTCTAGGCGGCTTGTACGCCTCAGGCTTCTCAAAGAAATTCATAAAATCCGGGTCTGGAATATTATAATGTTCTTTTCCACAGCAAAGACCCTCGTACTCTCCAAAACCGATCTCTATAATTCTGGGTTCCTCGATCACCGGGATGTCCCGGTCTGCCTTGATAATCATTGCTGTCTCATATGCTCTCTTTAACGGGCTGGTGTAAATCCTCGAAAAAGGCACTTCACGGAGCGCCTCCGCCGTAATGCGCGCCAGCCTGCGTCCCTCGTCATTCAGCGGAATATCACTTCTTCCCTGAAAACGCTTTAATACATTCCACTCTGTCTCCCCGTGACGGATGATATAAAGTCTCACGCTGTCTTCACCTCAATCGTTCATACTACATATATTAAGTATAATATAATCTAATCTAAAATACAAGATATCATTTTAAGATACAAATCGACTGCGCCGGCATTGATAAAGCACCGCCCTCAAGCGCCACCACTTCTCCGTTCAGCGTCAGATAGCCGCGTATCGCCATCTCTTCAAGTGCTGTCTCAGCCAGCTCTACTGTCAGCGCCTCATCCGAAGTATTATACACAATGCCAATCGTACTGCCCTCATAGGTCTTTGTGATCGCAGCCTGATTCCCCTCTGTCAGCTCTGTGACAATCTCAATCTCTCCCCTTGCAATCTCGGGATTCTCATTGCGAAGCCGCACCGCTCTCTTATAATAGTTTAATATCGAATATGGGTCTTGCAGCTGCTGTTCCACGCCCGCAAAAGCCGACACAATATCTTTGTCCGCATCCACAGGCCCTTTTGTCATTCCCGTGGGATCTGTGTCGGACCAGATCATAGGCAGCCGCTTGTTCTCGTCCTTCTTCCCTGAGCTTGACATGCCAATCTCCTCACCATAATACACGAAGGGGCTGCCGTTCATCATCATCAAAAGCCCGCACGCCATCTTCATATCATTTGCATCCTTCGCAAGTCCATTGGCAACGCGCCCCATGTCATGATTGGCGATAAAAGGCGCATCAATAAAGTCTGGATTCTCCTCCGCGTAATCTGTCTGATATCCGACCATATTCTCCACAAAGTTTGCCACCTTATATGTTCCACGTGCCGCCTTGATAATCTTGCCCTCTGCGTCAGCCGTGTCAAAATTAAACATGCTGGGGGTCCCGCTCGCATAGTAGTCCGCGATCGTCGCCTTGTTTGCCCAAACTTCCGATACCATATAAAAATCAGGATTCAGCTCCGTGCAATAGCTGTACAGCCAGTCGAGCGCTTCCGTGTTAAAATCCACATCATTCTCCTCAAAATGCAGGGCTGCATCCATTCGAAAACCATCTACCCCCTTCTCAATCCAGAAGGCAGAAATCTCCTCTAGCTCCTCACGCAGCGATTCATTGGCCAGATTCAAGTCCGGCATCTCAGACCAGAAGCTCCCCTCATAATACCAGTCCGTCCCGCTCACTGGATAATAGGTCCCGCTTACCTGTTCTCTGTCAAAATGATAGTAATCTACATACGGGCACTCATCAAAGTCTGGGTCCTCATCCTCTGGCAGCGCTCTCAGATAGTCACATGCCTCCTCAAACCATGGATGCTGTGACGAGGAATGATTGATCACAAAATCAATCACCACATTCACTTCCCGCTCATGACACGCCTCCACCAGTTTCTCAAAATCCTCGATCGTACCGTATTCCTCATCAATCGAGCAATAATCTGTCACATCATATTTGTGATACGTCGTAGACGGCATAACCGGCATCAGCCAGATGGCGTTAAAGCCCAGATCCTTGATATAATCCAGCTTTTGCGTCACACCGTTTAAGTCTCCGATGCCGTCACCGTCAGAGTCATAAAATGAATAGACAAATATTTCATAAAAATTTCTATAATTATCATCTAAAATATCTAATTCCTGCTCATAGTCATACGAAATGGCACCGACAATTTCCTTGCCCTCCTCCTCAGAAACCACTTCCTCTGATGAGGACTCTGACAAAATTTCTGACGAGCCGCCAGTCTCCGCTGTCTCCAACGCTGCTTCCTTGGTTCCCGCTGCCCCCGAGGCTGCCTCCGCAGAAGTATTTTCCTCCCCGGATACTGTACCTGCCGCCGGTGTATTTCCTGTATCCCCCGCGCTGCCGCAGGCGCAAAGCTGCACTGCCATCAAAACCGACAACGCCGCATTCCCAAAACGCTTTATATATTGATTGTGCATACCAATCCTCCTGTAAATCTAAAAGACTGAAAACAACACGACCCCTGCTATCATCATAACAGGAGTCATATAAATACTGTCTATTCGTTAACCCTTTACAGCACCGCCAGTTACACCTTCTACATAGTACTTCTGCAAGCACATGAACAGAATTGTAATCGGTACTGCTACCAAAAGACCACCCGCACAGAATCTTGTGAAATAGCCCTGATAGTCGTTCGTCATAACCCAGCGGTACATAGCAACCGCCACGTTGTAGCTGTCTGAATAACCAAACGCAATGTAAGAAGCAAAGATATAATCACACCATGGTGCCATAAATGCAACCAACGCCGTGTAAATAATAATCGGTTTTGACAGAGGTATCAGCATAATCGTAAATACCTGAAATCTGTTGGCACCATCAATACGAGCTGCCTCGTCCAGTGACTTTGGAATCGTATCGAAGTATCCCTTACATACATAATACCCCATACCAGAGCTGGCAAATCCAATCAAGATCAAACCGGGTATAGCACCTGCCTGTGTCAGACCAAACTGCTTTAACAGGAAGTACAGACAGATCATTGTAAGGAATCCGGGGAACATTCCCAGAATCAGCCAGAACCGCATCAAAAGCTCTCTGCCCTTAAAACGCATTCTGGAAAGTGCATAACTCACCATCAGCACAAAAATTGTCTGAAATATTGTTACAAATACTGCAATGATCAATGTATTGCCGTACCATCTGAAGAACTGGCACTCCTCACTGAAAAGGAATTTGTATGAATCCAGCGAGAACGTTTTTGGCAGCAAGTAATTTACCAGTCCGCCCGGCTCTGTGATGTATGAACGGAAACTCTGCAAAACCAAACATACAAATGGAAACAACCAAACAATGCTGATTAAAATTAATATAATATATGTAATTGTATTACCAATCTTCGCTCGTTTTGACATTATTGGAATCCCTCCTCATCCTTAACTGATGGCAAGATATTGTATACCACCAATGAAATCACCGCAGTTACCAAGAATACCATAATACCGAGAACAGCAGCCATCTTGTAGTCTGTATTCGTCAACGTCAGCTTGTATAACCATGTTACCAGCAAATCTGTATGTCCAGCACCGCCAGTCAGCTTCATAGACTTAGGACCACCACCGCTCAAAAGGTAAATGATGTTAAAGTTATTCAGGTTTCCAGTAAACTGTGTCAACAGGAATGGACCTGTAACAAACAGCATATAAGGAAGTGTAATCTTGCGGAACATCTGGAATGCGTTTGCGCCGTCAATACGTGCACTCTCATACAAATCCGCAGGAATATTCATCAAAAGACCTGTACAGATCAACATAATGTATGGAATACCAACCCAGCAGTTGAGGATAATAATCAATACCTTTGCAATCGTCGGATCTGTCCAGAATGGAATTGCCTGATCAATCCATCCCCATCTCATCAGATAACCGTTGACCAGACCATCCGCCGCAAACATCTTTCCGATATACAGAAGCGATACAAACTGCGGTACAGCGATGGTCATAACCAGGATGGTTCTCCAGAGCTTCTTGAACTTAATTCCTTTCTTGTTAATCAGCATCGCTACCACCATGCCCAGGAAATAGTTCAAAAACGTTGCAAAGAATGCCCAGACAATCGTCCATGCCAATACTGTCAGGAAGGTGCTGCCAAACCCTGTTGAGCCCATCGAGAACAGATTTTTAAAGTTATCCAGTCCAACCCATGTAAAAAGCTGTGCCGGTGCCTGATGCTGTGCATCATAGTTTGTAAATGCCACACAGACCATGAAAATGATGGGAAGTACGATAAAAACGAATACACCCATAAATGGCAGTGCCAACAATGTCTTATCAAAGTGCTCATCCAGCAGAGAAAGCAGATCCTGTTTTACAGTCGGAAGCTTTTTCCCCTCTGCGAGCAATTTCTCTGCATTCTTATTCTGACGCACATTGATCCGCCACACCAATATAAATGCAAATACAATGATAATACTCAGAATACTATACAACAGAATAAAGAAACTGTTATCACCATACGATACTGTTCCATCAGGATTGAAGCCTCTTCCCTGTGTACCGAGTGTTGTAATGTCCTTTAAATACCCAGCGCCAAAAGACACCATATAATAGATAAATACAATTTCAGTTAATAATAATGCAATTCCCCTTACAAACTGTTTGCGAAGCAAAGGACCGAAGCCCATAATCAGAAATGATACTTTTGTCATCCAATTTCCTTCTACAAAAGTCGTACCAATATCTGCCAAATCTGCGCCAAACGCTTTAAAAAAGCCAGCTATTTTATTGCCAGAAGGCTGATTTTCTTTACTCATTTGCTGTCCCCCTTCAGACCATATACTTTTGATCAATTAAATTTCTTTACTCTATTCTCCCGCGCTGACACACTGATACACAGATAAATCTCTATTCCGTTCCCCGTTCTGCCGATACACGATGTACTGTGTTTATCTGGATATAAGAGTGTCAGCACTGTAATGAGAATAAAACCGGGGAGAAGAGGTACTTCCCCCCGTTCATTTATTTTTGTATATTCTTCATATGTGTCTTAACTTATTCTAGCAGGAATACTTACTGTGCATATGACTGGCATGTAGACTGGAACTCCTGAAGTACTGCCATCAGCTCATCATCTGAAGCATTGTCATACTCGCCAGCAATCACAGAATCGCCAAGTGCTGTTGCAAGTGACCAGTAATCATTTGGATACTGTCCCTGAGGAATCGTCTCTGCAAGCTGCTCTGCAAGTGCAGAAAGCGCCTCGTCTGCCTGAACATCACTGCTCTGCTGAGCTGCTACATTAGAAGGGCCCCATGAAACTTCTTTGTAACGGGCAAGCTGTGTCTCCTCACTTGAAAGGAACTGAGCCATCGCCATACATACCTGCATCTTGTTTGCGTCTGTCTGAGGCTTCACACCCAAGAGCTTAAATCCGCCGAATCCGCCAAGCTGATAATCTGTTCCGTCCACTGTGAACTTCGGAAGCTTTGCACAAGCATAATTGTCGCCAAGTACACCCTTAATCGCTTCAGCATCCCATGTACCATCAACAATTGCTGCAAAATTTGTCGCATTGTTTGCCGCAGAACCATTTACAAATGCAGGAGACTTGTGAAGATTAATGATTGCCTTCAAAGCTGCAAGTCCCTTATCAGAAGCATAGTCCGTATTGCATGCTGTGAAGTTTCCTGCATCATCTGCATCATAAGTCAATGTACATCCTGCGCCGAAGAAGAATGCTGGCTGATACCATCCAGAGTTGATCTCCATATAGAAGCCCTTGCCTGCTGCTTCGCAGTCCTTTACGATCTGATCCAGAGAAGTAGGATCTGTCACAACGCTCTTGTCATAATACATAAAGTATCCGTTATCTGACGTAATTGGGAAAGCATATGTAGTGCCGCCTACGACAGCCGCTGCTGCTGCACCCGCATCATTCTGCTCTGCAACCCAAGTTGCATAATCACCTGTAACTGGCATAATCGCACCTGATGATACCAGACGTGCCAACTGGTCCTGCGCAAATCCATAGATATCAGCACCACCCTCAACGTCAGTGATCATGTTTGTTGCCGCATCGCCTTCACCTACAGGCTCAACAGTCACTGTATAGCCAGCATACTGAGGATTTGCCTCCTGGAAAGCCTTGATCTGATTCTGTGTGAATGTCTGAACATTCTCCGCAACCCAGATTGTGATCTCGCCTGTGCCATAATCAACATTGGACGTGTCTGCTGATGCATCATCGCCTGCTGCGTCTGCCGCCGGTGCATCATTGTTTGCTGAATCTGCTGCCGGTGCGTCATTGTTTGTGTTTGTGTTTGTGTTTGTGTCCTGTGCCGGCGCATCATTCTTTCCGCCACATGCTGTCAACACAGATGCAATCATTGCTGTTGACATTACTAATGCTAATACACGCTTTTTCATATTTTCTACCTCTCCTTGCTAAATATGTAGTTTGTAATTTTCTATTATTAAAATCCTTTGTGCAGGATTATAATAAACATCAGGTAAAAATAATAACTTATATGATGTTGCTGAATCCCGTTCCCTTTTCTATTATATTTTCCATCATATTGCACAGAATTGCCATATCGAATATAATCCTTTTTCGAGCAATTTCAAACATTGGAAACGATACCAATCTTTACCATAAATAAAACAGCTACACCACTGTTTTTATTTAAATCAATATTCAATTAACAAATGATTAAAAATGCTATAACTTTTCTCTGATTTAATGATATCAATTGTGCACTTTATTTTCAATGGGAAATATTGACGATAAATTGCATTTTGATTTGTGAATAGTGCACGTAAAATATTTCGCTTATTTTCGTAATGTAAACATTTAATAAAATTTTTGCTCATATCGCATTTTATTTATAAAAAATGACTTATTTATCAATAGACCCCCAAACTGTGTCTTTATGCAATCAGAGCAAATAGAGTTGTGCACAAAAAAAGGAAGAACTGAACTTGTCCAATTCTTCTCTTATTGTAAAATGTGCAACACTGCACTTCAACGTGCGTTAGAGGATTCGAACCCCCGACCTTTTGGTCCGTAGCCAAACGCTCTATCCAGCTGAGCTAAACGCACA
>ERZ808040.661-NODE-661-length-28212-cov-9.383046_pt1 | contig 28212 bp, 31 predicted proteins | sample MGYA00380191_ERZ808040 | MGnify/ENA primary metagenome ERZ808040 (study PRJEB31490, sample SAMN06133395) | mouse gut metagenome | isolation source: J6 | host: mice | place: China: Chengdu | collected 2015-05 ...
TTGCTTGCAATTCCCATCTTACAGCTTTTTTCCTGCTTCAGAAGGTTGGTGCCTATATGGCGCAGCACATTTACATTTTCTGCCGCATTCCCGGCCCTTATCCTGCTCTCATCTTCTCGGAATCCTATGTCCAGCACCCAATGCAGGCTGTTCTCTATTCCCCAGTGCGCCCTTTTACACTTTCCATATTCCTCTGCTCCCATCCCGCTTCGGCTGTATATGGAGTAAGAAATGCTTTGCGTTGCAACTCCTTTTTCTGTCACGGTTGATACACATGCCCCTATCCCGCTCAGCCCTTTCCATTCCGAATGGTCTGCTTTAAGCCAGCCGATTTCGTTTTCTACATAATATTCCCTTGTTTCCTGCCTTCCATGGTCAAAGCATATATCTTTGTAGTACCGTCCTTCTTCTGCAAGCTCGTTCTTCCTGCAGGGGAATACATCCTTTTCAAAATACAGGGCGATGTCCTCCATAAGGCGCTCCTGGTTCCCTTTCACCTGCAGGATATAGTCCGCTTCCTTATCTATGATTTTTTCCGCTATCTCCTTCTGGGTCCCCATGGCATCTATTGTCACCACACAGCCTTTCAGGCACAGAATGTCCAGCAGTTCCGGGATGGCCTTAATCTCGTTTGTTTTCTCATCCACCTTCAGCTGCCCCAGCACAAGGGACGCCTCACAGGCCCATGCGCTCACCACATGTGCCGGACGGTTCCCTTTTGCATCATCCCTGCTCCTGCGGACGGTTTTCCCGTCAATGGCGACAACGCCCTCTATTTTCCCGGCAACGGCTCCCGTCCACCGGAAAAAGGCATCATGGAACTTTTCAGGATCTATCATCTGAAATACCCTGTTTATTGTATCATGGGAGGGTATCCCGCCAGGCAGTTCCAGAAATGACCCAAGCCAATCCCTTTTAGATTTTGCCCAGTCTTCTATCTCGTTCCAGGTATCCATGCCGCAGAGGATTGCCGTGACTGCAATTACGATAATGTCAAGAATCTTGTGCTTTTGGTTATATGGGGCTCTCGGATCCGGAACCTCCTCCATACATCCGACCAGTGAAAAATTATTTTCCATACCTGACATACCAATCATTTCCTTTCAAGAAGTATAGAAATAATTGTACACGATTGTGCGGGGATTGTCAGTTACTAAATATAATATATCAGATTTTTTCTTTGGCGGATAGACATAAAATCGTGCGTTTACCGTGGGTAGATAACCCGCCACATCCCCGTAGCGTTGTCCTTGTATACAGCCATTTCATCATCTCCCTTCTATTCGCTGTAACATACTTTTTTATGAAAAAATGTAGCGTTCACACGTCCTGCCACCGTCAGATATCCCTGTTTCTGCATTTCTGCGTTGAGTTCCCTTACAATCTGATAGGCTTTCGATTTTGACACACGCAGTTCCGCTGCCACTTCCTCCACTGTCATAAATGATTTCTCTGTCATTCAGATACCCTCTCCTTTCAATATTTAACTGTTTTTGTTTAAGTCTTGTTGATATAATACTAAATAAATTCAGTTAAGTCAAGTGGCTTTCAAGAAAATCTTAACTTTTTTTATTTAAGTTATTCTTGCTATTTCTATTGCACCATGTTATACTGACTTCAACAGATTTGTTTAAGTACAGTCATGCAAGGCTGTACCACTTTCACTACAACGGAGGTTTTATTATGGCAATCGGCAAACGTATCCGCTTTTTCCGCAACCGAAAAGGCATGACACAGAAACAACTGGGCGAAATCCTCGGCTTTCTCGGCAAGACCTCTGATGTCCGTATGGCACAGTATGAAACCGAAGCGAGGACACCGAAGCACGACCTTGTAAAAGAAATAGCGGGTATCTTTGATGTAAGCACCCACGCCCTTACCGTGCCGGATATTGATACCTATATCGGGCTTATGCACACGCTCTTTGCGTTGGAAGATATGTACGGGCTGAAAATCGGGGAGATTGACGGAGAAATCTGCCTGCGCCTTGACAAGTCCGACTATTCTACTTATACGTCCATGTTCGATATGTTCCACGCATGGCAGGAGCAAGCCGCCAAACTGGAACAGGGCGAGATAAGCAGAGAGGAATACGACCAGTGGCGGTACAAGTACCCCGAACTGGACACTTCAACGCATTGGGCAAAAGTCCCCTCACAGGCGGTCAGTGATATGCTTATGGAAGAATTTCAGAAAATCGAGAAAGAAGAAAAGAAAAAACAGAAAAAGAAGAAAGCATAAAAAAGACCTTGCCGATATTCAGTTTTCATATCTGAAAATCAGCAAGGTTTTCTTTATGCCATTGATGTAATTATTTATTGCGTGATGTGAAAAATGTTGCCAAATCGTTGCCAGTACCTAAACAAATTTGCTTGAAATCCGCATAAACACTGGATTTCTCAATCCCATTTCATCACTCGAACTCAATCGTCCCCGGCGGCTTACTCGTCAGATCATACACCACCCGGTTGACTCCCTTCACCTCATTAATAATCCGGTTCATAACTCCCTGCAGCACCGCCCAGGGAATCTCTGCGCTCTCCGCCGTCATAAAATCTATCGTCTTAACTGCCCGCAGCACTACGGCATATTCATAGGTTCTCTCGTCTCCCATAACACCCACACTGCGCATATTGGTAAGCGCCGCAAAATACTGGTTGATCTCCCGATCAAGCCCCGCCTTTGCAATCTCCTCGCGGTAAATTGCGTCTGCATCCTGCACCATCCGCACCTTTTCCGCCGTCACTTCACCGATAATCCGAATCCCCAGTCCGGGGCCGGGAAAGGGCTGTCTAAGCACCAAATATTCCGGAATGCCAAGTTCCAGACCAACCTTACGCACCTCATCCTTAAACAGATCGCGGAGAGGCTCGATAATCTCCTTAAAATCCACATAATCGGGAAGCCCGCCCACATTATGGTGAGACTTGATAACCGCGCTCTCGCCGCCCAGACCGCTCTCCACTACATCGGGATAAATAGTGCCCTGCACAAGGAAGTCCACAGCGCCGATCTTTTTGGCCTCCTCCTCAAACACACGGATAAACTCCTCCCCGATGATTTTTCTCTTCTCTTCCGGCTCCTCTGCGCCGGCCAGCGCTTTATAAAAACGATCCTGCGCATTGACACGGACAAAATTCAGGTCATAATCTCCTTTGGGACCAAAAACAGCTTCTACCTCATCGCCCTCATTTTTCCGAAGAAGACCGTGGTCCACAAACACACAGGTCAGCTGACTGCCAATCGCTTTAGCGAGAAGCACCGCTGCCACGGAAGAATCCACCCCGCCTGAGAGCGCACAGAGTACTCTGCCGTCTCCCACCTTTTTACGAATTGACGCAACAGACTGCTGTACAAAGGAATCCATCCTCCAATCACCCGTACAGCCGCACACATGATAAACAAAGTTGGACAACATTTTTGTGCCCTCAACTGTATGTAGTACTTCCGGATGAAACTGGATCGCATACAGATTCTTGTCCGGATTCTGCGCAGCGGCCACCGGGCAGTCCGCTGTATGGGCACAGACAGTAAAATCCGGCGCAATTTTTGATATATAATCGTTATGGCTCATCCAGCAGATTGTCTCAGGAGATACATTTTGAAACAGTATGCTGTCGGTATCTACCGTGACTTTAATCTTGCCATACTCTCTGACGGGGGCCTGCTCCACTCTGCCGCCCAGCACCTGCATCATAAGCTGCGCGCCATAGCAAAGCCCCAGGACAGGAATCCCCAGTTCAAAAAGTTCAGGAGAACAGGTCGCTGCCCCGGATTCATAACAACTGTTAGGACCACCTGTCAAAATAATACCCTTCGGATTCATCCCGCGTATTTTTGCCAGATCTGTCTTATAAGAATAAATTTCACAATAGACATTACACTCTCTGACGCGGCGCGCCACCAGTTGGTTATACTGTCCGCCAAAATCCAATATAATTACTGTTTCTCTTTCCATATTTATCTCCGCTCTCGTGTTTTTTGCATCTCCTAGTTCTTACCTAACCCCAAAGTTTCCATTTTTTATTATACGTTAGCACCAAAATCCTTGTCAAAATATATTTCCTCTTTTTGTCTGCCTGCCTCAGACTGTTTCTGCCACTTTCCTCTCCCTTTATCTTTCAAGTTTCTCACCGGTTCAGGCAACCGCGTTTTCCCGATCCCTTTCCTTTTCCATTCCGGCGAAACCATTTTGCTCCGTCTCATCCTCCCTGTCTTCCCATCGCCTTCTCCCACTTTCCACTACGATACCTGATCTCATAGCAGACCGCACGGAACATCCAGTCAATGGTCATAGCAATCCATATGCCAATCAGTCCCAAATGAAATACACGACTAAAAAAGTACGCCGTGCCAATCCTGAAAACCCACATGGAAACAATCGCTATCGTCATTGTCCACATCACATCACCCGCCGCACGCAAGGTATTTGGAAGCGTAAAGGAAGACACCCACGCCACCATACACATGGCCGCATGATAACGGATCACCTGTAAAGCCAGTGTAGTCGTTTCCGGCGTCAAATGATAGATTTTTAAAAAGAGCGGCGCCCCTGCTATCATAATAAGCGATATTATGCCCGTGCACAGCCATGTAAGCCGCATCAATTTTCTTGTATAATACCTTGTCTGCCCGAAATCCCCAGCACCGATGCAGTATGAAGCCACCGACAAAAGCGCCATATTAATTGCCATCCCCGGCAGGATATTAAAGTTTGTGATTGTACCGCAGACAGCGTTCGCCGCAATCGCAGATGTGCCGAAAGCAGACACCAGACTTAAGACCAAAATTTTTCCAAGCTGGAACAAACTGTTTTCCAATCCGTTCGGAATCCCGATATACAGAATTTTTTTCACCTGTGAAAAATCCATGCGAAGGGGCAGCCGTCTCTGAAAATGAATTTCCCGCTTTCCGTCAAACATCAGCCTGAAAATAAGAAGCGCTGCCACCGTCCTTGCAATCAAAGTTGCAATCGCCGCCCCGGCAACACCCATTTGAAAGAGAAAAATCAAAACAGCATTTCCCACAAGATTAATCAGATTCATCAAAAGCGAAATATACATGGTAGTCTTTGAGTCGCCCATAGCGCGAAATAACGCGGCACAGCCATTATAAAGGGCAAGCGGGCAGATAGACAATCCTGTAATAATCAGATAAGTAACAGCGCTTGTCATCACGGCTTCCTCTACCTGACCAAATATTGCACGCAAAATTACCCTGTGCGCACCCAGCAGAAAAACTGTCATTGTCACAGAGGAATAGAGCAGGAAAAGCACCATTTGCCACGCAAATCTGCCCGCCTGCTCCCGGTTTTTCTGTCCCAGCGCATGCCCTGCCACAACAGCACCTCCTGTTGCCAGCGCGGCAAAAACATTGATCACCAGAATATTAATGTTGTCTACAAGAGAAACCCCGGATACCGCCGCTTCTCCGACACCGGAGATCATAACGGTATCAAGCATACCCACCAAAATAGCCAGAAGCTGCTCCATAACAAGCGGCAGGATCAGTCTTCCGAGGTCTTTATTGCTGTATATGGTTCTCTGGTGGTTTTCTTTCGCACACATGGCCCCTCATCATCCTTTTTAATGACTATGACCCTATTCTATGCCCATTCTGCAACAATGTAAAGAGATTCCACGCCTGGCATTTTCTTCTTTAGCAGATCTGCTGGTGCAGATATTTTTCTCTGGTTGCCAGACCACCGCGAATATGCCGCTCAGATTTATTCACATCCAGAACCTTCCTTGCTTCAGCCGCGAGTGACGGGTTGATCTGGGCGAGGCGTTCGGTTACGTCCTTATGTATGGTAGTTACAAACTCGAACGATATTTTCACCCTCGAAACTGCTGACACGTTCTTCGGCTTCTCCATAATTATCGTCTATGCCACTGTCAATCAGTACGGTTTCATCTAATCCCAACTCCCCAAACAAACGCAGATAGATCTCCACATTTCCTTCCTTATCCACTTCTATTTTTTGTATGATCTTTTTCAACTGCGCATTTGTCATCTGCCGCACATCCGTAATGTCCTCAATCTGCTTGAAAGTATTATTTAACACACTCTCCAACTGCTCGCCTTTGGTCAGATGATACGACACCATTTTCAGTTCATTCTCCAGACGCTCAATCTCCTTTCTGGAACCGCCGATTTTCTCATTTAACTCTTCTCTGGAAATCAGATCGTCCTCATACATGTTCATGTACTTTTCTCTGGCTCTTGTCAGCTTATTTAACTGGCTCTTTAAGTCCTTTTCATATTCAATATTTTCATCTTTCGCCTTATAAACTCGCTGAAATTCATCTACCACATGGCGTATGACTTTTTTCTTCCGGCGAAGCATCTGATTAAAATATTCCTGCAGTACATTAATCAGTTCGTCTTCATCAACGGAAACCGCATTAGGACAGCTATCCGCCCCTTTCCCATTATGCCCTGAGCATACCCAGCGGATATAAGTATTCTTATAAGTGCGCACCGTTCTGCGAAACGACCAGCCACATTCCTTACAGCGAATTAAGGTCGAAAAAAGATGTTTATTGCTCTGCCTCTCTTTCTTCATATTAAAAGCCGCATGTCGGCCATGAAGAATCTCCTGCGCCTTCTCGTAGTCTTCCTGTTCAATAATTTTTAACTCTGGACGCTCCACAACCATCCATTCCGTCTCGTCCTTATCTTTTCTCTGCCCAGTCAAAAAGTCTGCCACTTCTTCTTTTCCATTTATGATCTTGCCCGTGTACAGTTCATTGGTCAGAATCCGGCAGACCGCATTCTGGCTCCAACTACAATTACGCTTTGTCTTAATGCCGCGTTCATTCAGCATATTGGCGATTTTAGCGGCGCCGCACCTCTCTTGCAGATACCATTGATAAATCTGTTTTACGACATCCGCTTCCTGGCGGTTGATTTCCAGATTGAAATAATCGCCTATTGTCTTATCATATCCATACACAATGTTTGGAACCCGGCCTTTTTCAGCATTCATTTTCTTACCGAACTTGACACGCTTAGATGTATTCGCACTCTCCTCCTGTGCCAAAGCACCAAAAATGGTCAGCACAAATTCACTGTTTCCCATGCTGGTCATATTTGCAGTAAGAAACTGCGTTTCAATTCCCAACGCTTTCAGTTTGCGGATATTTTGAAGCAAGTCCACGGTATTTCTTGCAAAACGAGAGATATCCTTAACCACCACCATGTCAAAGATGCCATGCTCCGCATCTGACATCATTCTCAGAAACTCCTTGCGGTTCTTAATCTTTGTGCCGGAAATGCCCTCATCCGCATATAATTTGACCAAGGTGTCTCCTGTTTTCTTTGTATATTCATTAAAAAATTGCTTTTGCGCTTCCAGACTGTTGAGCTGATCTTCTTTATCTGTAGAAACACGACAGTATGTGGCTATGTTCATATGATTGCTCCCCTGTTTTTTCCATAATTTCAGTTACATCTATATTATAATATAGGGTGTGAAAAGGCAAGCCCTTCTGACGCTTTCTTGCACATAAGCAGACTCAAGATGCTTCTCATCTTTCGTTCGCGTTGCTCGTCATAAATCGCCACAGACAGTCTCGCATGCATCCTGTCAGCAGCGCTTTCTGACTCTGCTTATTCGCGCAAAAAAGGAATGCCCGCATCATGCAGGGCACTCCTCTTGTTCTTCGTGATTTAACTGTTCTGCGGCTGTTTGTATAGCCTGCTCAACCTTCTTTTCATTTACCTCCATAAACACTTTTAATATGTAGTCGGCGGTCACGTCCGCCGGATTAGGATTATGAAACCGATAATTCAATTTCTGCCTTTGCACGGCGATGTGATTCCTCCTCTCTTACACCCTTTGTCAATCTTATGTGGGCTGTCCATAAAATAGACGTGTATGGGGTGTCTGTTTATCGTTTGCCATGTTTCATTTTAATAATATATTGTTAAGAACACTCAAAATACGAAATACTATATATTCCTAAAATTTGAAGACTACATATAACATTAAAAATACATTTCTGTCTATATTTGCACATCGCGCTTATGCTATTTGCACAGCCAATGTGCAAATATAGACCTTGAATTTATGCGGGTTACAGCCCTATTTGCATGTTTGAACAGAATAAAAATCATACAAAAGGTCTTCTCTAATCTGGATATCCCCCAATCTCCAATTCATTGCCACAGGCGTCCCGATATAGGCCAATAATTCATTCCAGAACCGTATAGCCACGGGATGTCCAAGGTAGCATGGTCTCTCTAAATATTGCCATACCTTAAGAGGTAATTCTGAAATTACGTCATTCTTCTGCTCGTCTATAAAATGATAAAAAATAATCTTCGCTATAATAATCTGTGAAAAGAAATCTTGCCTTCCAGCATATTGTCGCAACCTATCAATTCTCCTAACGTTCTCATCACTATTGGCTGGTTCATCACTATTTAATAATCCAATGTACGCCAGTCTTGCATCCACTTGAGGTACAACACTGCGAATTTTATCAAAACAGTTTTGGGCAATATCTGTATCTTTGAAAATAAGAGATGATTGTTCTCCCAGATTGAGCATTCCCCAATAATAATAAAATTCTGTAGAGTATCTTCCGTCCTCTGCTTTTGCAATATCATTTGCTGTTAGATTCTGCTGTAATAAACTAATTGTTTTTAGCAATATTGGAGGTTCTCTCCATACATTACCATAAAGATACTTTAAAGCATCTTCGTCACCTAAAAGAATCTTATGTCCCAACATGCTATATAACAGTTCAAGCCATTCCCTATCCATCAATTCGTTCATTCTAATCCACCCCCAAACCCCGCAACACCTTTTCCAATTTTTTTGCTGCCTTTTTCCCACTTATCTTATTATGCTTTTCTTCCCACCGTATCATTGAAGGAGGCATCTTTGCTAAGGCTTTCCTTACCTGCATGCGCTCTCTATCATCTAATTCCGTGGGCTCTTGGTTAACGACATGAATTACCTTGATACCGTATTCTAATTCATTAACCATCATCCACAAATCCAAAGAAGAAATATCCTCAATTGTTTGCCCGTTTAATTGTTTTCCAGAAAAATCCTGAAACAAGTCCAAATTATATGGGACACCCTCAGTCAGCCTAATTTCCTCGTCCAATGATAGCGTTTGCGTTTTGGCGCAAGCCCCAATTACCTGAAACTTCTTTTTCGCTCTCTGATCCATTACCTTGACCTCCTTTTAAATAATTATAGAAATTTGTATCTTTGAATTGAATACACTGATAATTCTCACGGTTGATACTCAGTCTATGAATATATGTTTTTTGGTTTTTTCTGTTGATATAGCCACGATCTGCTAACTTCCTTCGCAATTCTGACTCACTAATTACAAACTCTTTTCCGTTGCGCCGGAAATAAGATACCACTTTTTGAAAGACCACATCATTTTTGAGATACACAAACCCTTTTTTCTTAAATCCGATTGCAGATTTGCTGTTTGCCGTAGCATAATTTGTATTTCGGCTTTGTAATTCTCCAAGATACTCCTCCCCGGTTTCTAAGAGAACCCGTAATCCTGCAAAATAACACCGTACCTCATCCAACTCTGCAACACGCTCTGCCTGTTTCTCCATGACGGATAAAAAAATCGCTTTAGACTCTTGCTTATATTTCTTAAAGTCTTCCTGCGTGATAGCATTCACTGAAAGCGCATATTTCAAGAACTCAGAAAAAGTAATATTCAACCAAGTACACATATCACTTGTCCTATTATCCACGGATACTTCATGGGCAAATAATTCTGTTTGCAAACTGTACCGTTCCTGTAAAAACCTTTGCTCAAGGTTTCTGCAAAATGTATTAATACCCTGTCGAATGATATATTGAATAAAATTCTTAATACATTCCTGATATATAGCATGATTCTGCTGAAAGTATGTCCGCTTATCTTGGTCTACGCTTTTTCGGTTCATCTCCAAAATCAACAATCTTGCAAGAGTCGATTGTACATCGAAGTGAATGTATTCCGCCGTCACCACTACCAAACAACGCGCACTATTTGTAACCGTCTCGTTTTTCATCCCAGCCCGCTTAACACCACCTGAATCATCGCTACAACATCGAATAACCGTATTGATTTTCTGCAACATCTCCCTAGATTCTGTCTTAGTAGCTCCAGGCTTATAATCATCCAAAACTACCGTTGAATCACGGGCATTTCCTATAGTACGGATAATTGCAGCTGTTGATGCTTCAAAATTGATATCTGTCTTCCTACCATCTGCCAGATCAAAAAACAATGACGCAAGAGTTGTCTTAAAGGACTGCGTTTGAGCAACTATGCTGCAAACACCCTTAAAATAGATGCCTCTGCCCATCATTCTGCTCTGTACCAGTGACAATATTGCAATTGCCAGTAACACTATAGTTAGAGAATGCGGTGCCACATCCAACATCTTCAGTGTATGTCGGCAGGATTTCTTAGCACACTCTTCATCCCAGTCGCCTTCACATATTTTTTGACCGCGCATAACGTAGAAATTCTGACCATCCGGTGACCATCCGGAATAAAGGAATTCTTCCTTAACTGGTGCATACTTGGCCATTCTTTGTATTAAAATCTTAATATTCCAAATTTCCTGCCTCTCGTAGATATAGTTAATGCCCAGACTGTCTATCCACTGTGCAGTGCCAAGATCTCTGCCACAAATTTCAACAATTTTGGATGGTATACCTTTACCTAGAATAAGTAGTTCCAGATAATCGTCTACTCCGTCCTCCGAGTATTGATGGATTACACTCAAAGGAATTGCACCAAAATCGGTAAGAGGTGTTCCGTCCCGCGCAAAATAAATCTCTTTCCCATCATCAGAAATCAACAGCTCGCCATGAGTTTCTGTATAATCTCTCAAAATTTTACAGAATACACTCTGGTAACAATTTATCCTCGCTGGTGTTCCTCGTATATTTTCAACGGCGTTGCCATATTCTGAATGCAGACTTTGTTGAATTGGCTTTACCCGACGGGGCATCATGCCACCAGTTTTATCCATCCTCGTATCCCCTCCTTATAACTTTTTTACACTTGTTACAAAAAAAACAATTTGTTATAATGTAATCGCCTGCGATTTGCATGCCTCCATCATAAGTATTGGTAGACTATCAAACAACAGCTTTGTTGCGTATGCAACTAATTGCAACATAAATCCTTAAATTTGAGGAGGAACATATTTTGGAATTTACATGGAAACAGTTTATAGAGTTGATAGAAAAAACTTTTGAAATAAGCCAAAATGAGATTGCAATCTACTTAGGTGTAAATAGATCCACAATAACAAGACTTCACAATGGAACTACATGCTCCCCTTCCTTTGGTAATAATGAAATGTATAAGAAAATATTTAACCTATCTAACCCAGAAAGTCTTGCCCGCAAGAAAAACACTTCGATATCTCGAAAAGAAATTGAATGTTCTGTATTAGATACTATTAAGCAAATAATGGAACGCGAGCATTGGATCAATTCAACAAAAGAAATAAACAGTAACAAATATAAAGATTATATAATGGGATTAATAGCTTTAGCCCGCACTAATTCAACCAAAAATGCCCTCGAAATCGCCGAGAATTTTTCACAGAAAAATTCGCCCGTTACAAATGGGTCTGCTAAAATTTCTATACTTTTGCAATATCAAAAATGCCTTTATTGTGAATATTTTCATATCGCTGAAACTGAACACAAAAATATTTCCAATCCACTTGGAACGTGTACAGTACATGAACGAAAAATGAAATCTGTTTCAACTGCTTGTGAATATTTTCAAGAGAATATAGGAAAAATTAACAGAAATACGTTGATAGGAGATTTCTCTCTTGACAATCTCCGTTTATAGAAAAGACATTAATAAAATTATTGCCATACCTTGTGATGGTATGGCAGTAATCTTAATCATGTAACGATTAATCCAATTTAGGTAATCAGCTTCCGAACAATGTACAATATATTTAAACAAAATATTCATAAATATTTTCCAATTGCGTTACATCCTGCCGCTTACTAATTGTGACCGGCGATACATTTATCTTGACAAACGCTTCCATAATCTTTTCAATATTCCTACAATCCATTGACTTTTGAGCCAAATAAAGTGACTTCTTCTCTGGAATAAGCGTCACCAACCGTAGCATTCGCTTTCGTAACCGACTGTCTCCAATCTCCCTGCAAATGATCTCCACCGCTTTATTCTTTTTATAGAAATCCCCAAACGGCACTATTTTAGCGAAGATCTCCAGAAAAATATCTTTTCTGTTCTTCATAAGGTCTGCAATCTGCCCCCTAACATCCATCCTATCAGTATAAGCCCGTATCGCTTTTGATTTCATCAGCCTCACTTCTGCCCGCAGTATACCTTCTGCCTCTTTTACTATTTTCTTATATTGTTTGTACGAAGACTCCTTTTTCTCAAACTGTCCCCTGCACATACCTTCCAGATCATAAAGGAAAAATGAAATTCCGTTGCTGATTCCCTCCCAGTACAGACTGTCAATGCACTTTAAATAGTCATAGACTATTGGCACAAAACCCTTTACCTTGTTGATTCTCCGTAAAACCCGCAAATACGCTGAGACACTCTCCCAGCTACCGATGTTCATATCTGTAACAAAAGCAGCTCCTGATAAGCTGAAATCATCTACATTGTACTTATGATTGAAATATTCACCTAACCTTTTATCGATCCTAAGAAAGAATTTATCCGACTCGGCTTTATCATAGTCCATCATCCGTCCTGCATTAATGATCACCCTTACTTTCTTCTTGTATTGGCTGTCCCGGTAGGTAACGGTTATTCCCTTGTCTGCCATCGATTGGTCTATATACTCACCATCATCTTCCTCCAAATAATCTGTTTTTTTATGCGTATAACTCAAAATTTTATGGAATTTTTCATTGTCCAGTACCATAGAAAGCTCAAATACCTGATTAATGTACATACATCATTCCTCCAACATGCAAATATTTTTTACATATTTGTCGGTGCAGTTTCATATTCTATTCGATCCAAACCCGCAAGATCATATATATAGATGTTCCCGTTATCTGTCTGATGGTATTTCTTCACATTACCACTATCAAATCCACATATTAACAGTATTCTAAATAGATCAGACAACAATCGGCGCAACCATACAGTTACGCCGCTATAAACTATAAATTACATTCCCTGACCTTCCTCAAAATTAAAATTTGGGATCATCTTAGCCTGATGTAAAGGAAAGTTAGAGAATAAATGTACTGTACATGCGTTTCGGAGAAGTCGTGCCCGTCCCACGGCTTGCTCCAATTCGCTCTCGATCATCCACAGGTGGATCTTTCTCAGTTCTTTATTCTGAAATGTCGTAAACTGAAAACGGTATCCATTGTGATCTATAGTCTGGAGTGACATTTTTTCCTCTTCATCAAATTCTATCCCCATTGCTATGGCCACCAGCTTATATAAAAATTCAGCATGATACGGCGTACCCACTACAAGGATATCCTTCCCTTCCAGCATATTACTTCCCTCTGTATTCCCAAAATGTAGCGGCCCTATACCCTCTTTCATAAAAGTAATTGTCTCATGGGGACACATTCCAAAACGGTTCATCAACTTCCTAACCATACCCTTATTATTACTCAGACATGACCGACTCATGGATTTTCCACAGTATTGCTTTAGTTCTCCCATATATTCAGCCTTTTTACATTCATAAAAATCTATGTTCTCTTCCCCAAAATACCATCCGCATATCTCTTCATCTGCCGTAGCCGAAACCATGATATATTTTTCACCCGGAAAATCTGCCGGCTTTAAAAAGGCAAAAATGTCCTCGCCTAAGTTCTCTTCATTCTCACGCCGCTGCAGATAAAACCGCTCTGTCAGGCAAAATGAAGGAATATCAAACAACATCGATTTCTTATCCATATCCTCATCATCCCACTCAAAACCTTCCCCCTTAATACATGACTGTGTTGCTGAATCTTTCAACAGCTTCTTTATCTTTTTTGACAGCCGGGGATCTATTGTTTCCTTTTTAAGTTCTTTCAAATCAGAAACACCTATCTCCCCTTGATTGGATATGATGCTCTTGAAGATAATATCTTCATCAATAATAATAGAGTCAAATTCATCGATTCTGTCCTTATCCATATTCAACAGATACCTGTGTGTAGTAATAACGCAACCGTCCCATGTTTTTAATCTTTCACGCTTTTCCATATATTTCCGAAGACACGGGATGTCTTTCTTTTCTAACTCTTTTTGGATATATGGATGAACTAAATGATGCCACCCCCTCCTATACATCCCTTGGATATGCTTCCATATAGAATCTGGTATATCATCCTTAATTTCTTCAAGGGAAGGTGTTTTCATAACTTTTATACCAAACTTCTTGGTCTTTTTAAAAATCTCCCCCTTCAAAAGATTTGTCGGTACGGCAATGATAAAACTCATGTCCGAGTGTTCCTGCATGAGTTTTATATAACTATGCGATTTACCAGCTCCGGTCATAGCCTTAATAATATAAATCTTTTTGTCATTTGCACAGAGGGCATTACTGATAGCATTATAGACATCGTCTTGCATCTCTTTTATAGAACAAAATGTTTCATGATATCCTGCAATCTTTTCCATACTCCTGCGTTTTGTATGTATTGTCGAAAGAATGTTCTTACAATGTGCACATTCCTCATGGTATGGGCAGTATTTATCACAGGACTGTGGATAATACTTATTCTGTTCCATATATGAAAGATGTGCTTCCCATTTCTCATTCTTGATATCATCGGGATACAACTCCGGGTATTCTATTCTCTTTTCCATGAAATATTTTGTACCAGACTCTACTTGTATCAGATTCGTTGCAATACCAAATAACTCATCATGGGATAACTTTCTACTACCATTAGTAAAATCATGGAATAATCTGCACTTATTCATATCCTGCAAAACTCCGGCTCTGAAATCTTTATGATTCTTAGACTTTTCACCCGGAGTTTTGACAGAAGAATCTCTGGTGCCATTGAAATTTATAACATAATACTTATCTGGGAAAATTTCGCCATTTGCTTTTATATAGTCTTGATCATATATAATAGCTGTTGGCGAATTTTTCCCATTTTCAATATATTGAGTTGCACCAGTATCTTCTGTCGGATCATCTGGTTCAGGCAGATGATCCGCTACTCTAATATCCAAAAGACCTTTTTTAGTTAATGCAATTCCTGTTGCTTTAGAAAACTTCGCTATGTGTTCCTTATAATGATTATCCTTATATCTCTTTCTCATGCAGTAGGTATAATTTCTAAAAACAGATTCTATATTGATCTCTGGTAAGTTATCATCATAGTAAAGCAAGCCCTTGCCACCAAAATATAATTTGGAAACATCCTTATAGCATGACGGGTCGGCCTCCGGGAACATCTTACCCATAGCAAACTGCACAGCTTCGGCAACTCTCCGATCTGAAACAGATACATCATTTAAAAATACAACCCTGAACTTATCATGATCTATGCTCGACATGGTATCATAAGCAAATAAGATAGGCATTTCAAATTGTCCGGCTCTCTCTTTTACTTCCTCAAATGTCAGCTTCTTCTTTGAATCTTTATTGTCAAAATCCAATGCGAATAGTTGCTGCTGTTCAAAACTATCCTTATTGCGCTTTCCGTTTTTAAAGGTAGCGGGACTGAAAGTACAACCTTCTCCTCCGATACTGTTAATCATTTCCCGCATTTCGTACTGTTTTAATTCTTTAGCTGACGCGGCAATCCTGTTATTGATCTGCCATATTTCTTTCCCGGAGGGCTTAGACTGAAAGCTCTGGTCATCATATGAAATTTTAATTGTTCTCATAATGTTTTAACTCCTTTACAAGATTTTTTTAATTTCTTGTAGGAGCTATTTCAAAAAAAATTTGCAAAAAAAGAAGGGCAGAATTGCTCTGTCCCTCATTTTTCTGAGTATTATGCGTAAAATTACTATCCCGCTACTTTTATAAAGTCATACTTTTACGTCTGTTTTCTATTTTACATCTATCATTCAGATCACTTTCCTCGTATAAGACATACCTCCCTCTCAAATCAGAAACCACTTTATCCGCCTCACGATATCGTCCTTCTTCACAATGCTCTCTGGAACGCTTTAACTTTGTCAACAAATTCTTTTCTGTTAACATTTCATACGGACTATATTCTACTCCGATATTCTTCTTTATTTCAGAAGGAAAACCGTTGTGCGCGGCTGCCTGAATTAAAAACATAATAGACTCCTTAAATTTTGAAGCAATAATATGATAGAAACAAAAAAATGCATGTTATTCCATATCCATCTTTGACAAATGGTATAGCTGATCTCGTTTATCGTAAATTACAGCAATTACTTGGACATTCATTTTATCTTCGTCTATCCAGAAATACACAAGGAAATTTTTTACAGGCAGACGGTGTATCCCCTTATTTCTCCATATTTCTTCTTCAACTAACGCTACACGTTGCGGGAAATGGGTAAGTGATTCAAAAGAATCCTCCAATGCATCCAGCAGGTGAAGCGCCGCATCTGGAGCCTTGAGTTCATGTGCAATATAATGTATTATCTCCTGCATCTGCTCTTCTGCCTGCAAAGCAATTTTTACAGTATATACTTTTTCCATCACTGCAACTCCTGCCTTAAATCTGCAATCACATCAACAGCAAGACGTGACTGATCCGCTTTCGCCTGCAATAATCCTGTCTTCATAACTTCATTAAATTCTTTTGTCGTCATAGAATCAAGTGTGGGTGGTTCTTTAGGTAATGCAACTGAAAAAGGAATACTCTTTGTCATAATGATCTGTTTATAAAGCATATTGATGACAACGGATGCCGGAATACCCAGTTTTGACAGTATTTCCTCCGCCTGTTCCTTCACTTCCGGTTCAACACGCGCGAGTATATTTGCACTCTTCGTAGCCATAATGATGTCGCCTCCTTTTTTCTTTTATTATATGCCATTGTATAACTATTAGCAATACACAGTCAAAAATTCAAGATTTTTTGTCATGGGTTGTCATGGATTTTGGGTCATAGTTTCGGGCGGCATGAATACTATCAATGCCACCCTTGCCAATGTTCACGCGCCAATATCAGACGCAGCAATAATATTGTCACCCCTGCAGAGAATACAAAATTTCCTCCATCTCCACGCTCATCCTAATCCCATCCTCCATCCCGAAGCGGTACGCCACTGCGCCATATACTGCACCGAAATGATTGTTTGCCGTTATTGCCTGATCAATCACACCTTTCTGCTCCTTTGTTAATCCCAACTCGTCCAGCCTGTCAAAAGCAATCTGCTGCTGCGTCAGCGCATCCTGATAGTCTTTGTCCTTCGCCATTATCTCATCAAGCGAATCCCCTGTTCTATTTGCGGCGATGATCTCCAATAGTCCATTTTTCTTCATTCTGTTCACCTCTTCTCATTTGTACTCCTCTTCTGATTCCTGTAAAGAGCAGACTTCTTAACGCCTGCCAGTTCGATCAGATCTTTTGTACTTCTTCCAAGGCGTGACAAGGATTCGGTCACCACAACATCCCCCTCAGTCATCCTGACGATCAGTTTGGTTAACTTTGGGCGATCTTTTTTCGTTCCTGTCATCTTCACATTGTAGATCTGATCAACGCCATATTTTCTAAGGGCATCAAGCCGCCGTCCAGATTCCGGGCTTCGGTACTCACACGCGCATATCCAAATACATAATTCCTCATAACGTGTTCCTTCCTATATATAATAATGTCCCAATAACGTATGAAATACGGGAAGATGATTCTGGAAAAAGTTTTGAAACATTCATTTTAGCCGCTACCCTCCTGCTGGCCTTTATAACCGCTTCCGTTTAACGCAGGCATAAAAAGAGCAGGCTCTCCTATCACTAATAAGATTTCCTGCTCCTCATGCCCTGTTTATATCATTTACTCCTTAACCGCGCCTCATAACAATTTCACAAATTCATCCGGCCCGATCACTTTAACCTTCGACTGCTTAAAATCTGCCAGATTCCGCGTGACAATAAAATCTGCCGTTTCCGCTGCCGCGCATTCTTCCTGCAGACAGTCCTCAAAATCCAAAAACTGCTTGTTATCAATGGCTGAAATGATCTTTTCTGTGTTCAAGTCTGATATCCGAAATATCTCACAGAGGTTCCTTATAAATCTACGCCGTTCTTCCTGTGAATAGTCTTTGCGCAGCACATAAAATATATTGGGAATGCTGTGTGCCGCCAAATATCCCGTAATCTCCCGCTCCGCACATTTTGTCATTATAACCTGAGCTGCTTTATTGTGAGGCTCTCTCTTTAAAAGAACATCCAGTATGATATTTGTATCAACCAAGATTTTCATACTTCTCTTTCCTCGCTTCCTCAAGTTCCTTTTCAGGATCAAAATCATCCGGCAGCCGCTTTTCCATACTCAGGATTTCTGTAAGCGCATTCTGTGCTCTCTTTTTATCTTCATCCCTGTCTATGGACATCGCTTCCAGATTCTGCAGGATATTGATCACATACGTCATATTGTCTTCCGGCATACGCCGTATCATTTCAACCGCCTTTTCTTTCATCAGAGTCATGTTACAGCCATCCTTTCTTTATCCGCAGACTTGTTCATGTGTTTATGGTAGCACAAAACAGCCATCCTTACAATGAGATTCCTTCGCGCTGATTAAAGCGTGCGCTGATTAAAGCGGTTTATATTGTACTGCCTATATTTCTGTTTCATGCCACAACCGCAGTCATCCACTATTACGCAACGATCCTCAGCGTCTCCTCATCCCTGCTGTACACATACACATGATAAGATAACCGTTCTTCCCTATCGACCTGCGTATCATTGACCTCCCGCACCATTTTTGCCAGTCCGTCATACGTTTTCACATCCTTTGGAGGCAGTATGATAGTCTCATGTATGGAACTGGGGAGTACAATAAATCCGTCCCCTACTTTATCCGCGATCATCCGCAGGGTTTTCTTGTCAAGGATCTCCGCTGCCCCAAACCGTCTATGGCGATTTGTCAAGATGTACATATCCGTATCATGTGAAGCATTGCCGTCTTTCTTCGGGAAGGTAATCCCCGCTATCCGCTTTATAATCGTTTCGAGCGTGATAAGATCAGCTTCCCCGTCAGCACGCATATTCATCATCGCCGTCTGGTAAAGATTTTCTTCTTCCTGCCCCCATATCTCCATATGCCCGTTATGGATAAGGAACGTCCCGATGTCCTCCCGTGCATGGTCTCTTGCAACGGCATAATAGACCACCGCCAGATCCAGAAAGTTCCTGTGCGGTATCTTTTCCAGCAGTTCTTTATTCTGCTCCGCATTAACAAGTTTCGGGTAAATATCCCCGTGGACAGTTTCCCAGTTGCGGTATCCTGACAGATCGACATCCGGCGTATCCTCCTCATATTTCAGGATCAGTCTGTAGACCTCATCTGCTATCTCACCAAGTTTCATCCCTTCGGATTCATATTCCCGGTAAAACTCATCCAGATATACGCACGGTCCGATATCTGCTTCTTCTTTCACAACCGCAATTCCGGTCTGCTTCACATTATTATTTTTTATCACATCATGTTTCTTTACCCGAAATGCACCGTCTGCCCTCACACGGATCTCCTGTAAGATATTTTCTCTAAATTCCTCAAAACTCATTGTTTATCCTTCACCTTCCATTCTTTTCTACGGCTATGCCGCCTCTGTGGATTTCGTCCGTTTCAGCGCGGACATCACCCTGCCGTAGAGTTCCGCGCTCATCGTCCCCGGCTCCTGTATCTGGTACCGGCTCTGTACGGTCTCCATCGTCACGCCCGTCCTGTCAAGCTCCGCCTGCAGGGAATCCATCTGCTCCTTGGAAATAGAAGCGGGATCTTTCTGCGCTTTCCCCGCCGTATTCTTCTGCGTTGTCTTTTGTGCCGTTTCCGCTTTATTCTCATTTCCCCCGGCGGCTTTCCCTTTGCGGCCTCCCGTAGTTCCTGCTCCTTTTTCTTTCAGTTCGTATACCGTCTGTCCCCTGTCATTTACCACCACAAGGGCGCTGATCTCCCGGTCATCATTGTACCGGATCGAGGAAACTGAGAAGTGGTCGTTACAGTAAAACCGCTTCACTTTATTCTGGTCTTCCTTATACAGGATTTCTGCCTTTCCCGCCGGTATCCAGATAAAAGGCGCGGTATAGAGTTCCCTGCCAATGCCCCAGTTGAAACACGCACGTTTAAAGCTGTCAGAAGCCTGCCCTTTCTCTTTTTCCGAATAACTCATGGTGCCCACATCCTGCTTCGCTATCCACTGCCCGGTTTCTTTATCACAGATCTCCACCGTACAGTAGAGGTTCCCCTCTATGCTCTGGTGGCTCCGCTTCCACCCAAAAGGCCCGAAGGTCTCATCAAGGATGCGCTGGTCTACCCTTACATCCTTATAGAGTAACAGGCTCAAGCCGTTTTCCTTGATAACTGCCACCCTGCACTCGATCTCATCTGCCTTAAGCAGCCTGATCAGGTTCTGTTCCATCTTTGTCCTCCTCTTTTCTGCCACCTATGCCGCCTTCACTTCAAACCGTCTGGAATGGGAGATCTTCCCGTAATCGGCATAAAGCTCCGGCCTCTCTTCTTTAATACGCTTCGTATCAAGTTTTGTGGAGTCAATATTCTTCCATGTGACGCGGAAAGCTTCACTGCTCGCCAGTTCATTGTCCTGCATGAAGAGTTTCACTTCCTGTTCGATCTGTTTCTGTTCCTCCTGCAGTTCTGCAATAAACCCAAGGATCTCCTCGCGCCGCCTTAACTTTTCATCGAATCCGACCAGTTCGATGGCGCTGGCTTTCTTTGCGGTATGGAAATACTGTTCCAGCACCTCGTCACATGCCCTGCTCCCATCCGGCTGCGGGATAATGCCCGGCACCACATGATGATTCCAGAAATCCTCTTCTATAGATATAAGCCGCTCGATCAGATCATCATCCCACTCTAATCTGCGGTAGGTAAATTCCCTTCCTAAGATGACTGCCGCGATGTACCACACCCTTTTCCCGGTCACCGCCATGTAATGGTAGCACTGCATGATATAGTGGAGCGGGATATTCCCGTCCGCCCATTTGTCCGCATTGTAGGCGCTGGCAGTTTTGCACTCCAATCCGGCATTCTCTCCCACTACCAATCTGTCCACATCTGCGATCATAAAAGGGTGTTCCACACTGCGGTACATGAAGTTGGACTTCCGCACCTTTAAGCCAGTTGCCTCCATAAAACGCTGTGCCACATAGTCTTCCAGATCATGGCCGATACGGACTGCCTCGCTGTCCTGTTCTTCCACAGATTCACTTGTCTTATCCCGGAATACCTTCATGGCGCTGCTGTAGGGGTTCACGCCGCAGATTGCTCCCGCATCAGAGCCGCCGATACCCGATTTCCGTAAGCGGAGCCATTCTGTGTTGCTGACTCCCGTTAATGATATTTTGTCAAACATGATTGATCCTCCTCCGTTTTTCTTTTCCCAGACATGCTGTGAAGAACGTCTCCGGCAGCAACGGTTCCGGGAATGCCGTGCATTTTCCGCGGATATTTTTACTGCCGTAAGTTCTTCTAAAATAAAGAATGAGGACAGCCGGAACATCATGCCCGGCTGCCCTTCATACATTCTTTATTTTTCCCGTGATATACTGTTTTCCTTTAGACCAAAAGGTTATTGCTTCTTCCTGTTTATGCCGCTTTCACAAGCTGGTATGCCTTATCGATCAGCGGGTTGCCGTCCACCGTGCGGGCAAACAGGTTCTCATTGTAATTCGCCGTCCTGCGCAGGGGATCGCTGTGTGTCGCAAAGTCGGACACCGCGTTGATAAAACGGTACGCATTATTTCCCACTTTCTGCAGGTCGGGCGCTTCATAATATCGCCGCTCCATATCCTTGCGGAGCCTGATGATGTTCTTGCTCTGGACCAGCGTTACACCCTCCTCCATCGGCAGGAGCAGTCCGATATACTCCTTTACCTGTGCGTCCGTCATCTTTTGCCTGCGCAGCTGCTCAAACTCGATACCGAGGTTGTCCATGTATTGCTCCGCCATAAAGAGCGTATCCTTTGCCTCCTGCATCTTGTCGCGGATGTTGCCTGTGTGAATCATGGAAAAGCTCCGCTTTGCGGTATCCAGTGCAAGGTTGAGCGTGTTATTACACACAACCCTTACCGGGGTAACGGCTACTTTTACGGAGCCGGAACCGTCATGGGTGTTGGAGAACACCAGATAGGGGCTGATCCGCTCCCCTGCGATGATATACTCCCGCGGAAGCCTTGCAAGGAGCCAGACTTTCTTCCCCTCCTGCAGTGATCCGGCGGTCTCATAGCGGACGCCTTTCCCAAGCAGTTCATCGGTAAAACTGAACGCATCCGTATTCTGCACTACTTTATAGCGGTCAGATACCACGCCAAGCACCTTCCTGTCAGAGCTGCGCACATTTGCCTTATACCCTTTCACCATCTCGTTACAGCCCGTATACACAGGCTCCTGCACCACCATCCAGTCAAGCCCCGCAAGGCGGAGTGCTTCTGCGGATGTGGGTGCCTCCATGACGATCGTACCTAATCCGTGCCACGGTTTCTCCCTTACGGAGAACATTGTTTCTACATTTGTTGACATAAGACCATCTCCTTTTCTTTTGATCGTTATACGCTTCCTTTTCCTGTTTTCGGGAAAAGAAGCGGGAGCCTTCCATACGGAAAACTCCCTGCCCTAATCTTCGTATTCGTCCGTGCAGTCCAGCACGCTGCTTGCCTGGATCGCTTTCGTCACCATGACCATTGCCGTTAATACCACCAGCACGACCTCAAGCGTTTTCTCCTTGGACAATGTGATTCACCCCGCTTTCTTTTTATTCTATAAAAAGAATATATCGTTGAAGCGGCGTATCATACGGTGTATACCTCCTTATCCGTCCCACTTTCCAGTTCTTCACCAAACGCAAATAAAATGCCCTGTTCCTTGTCATAATTTGATACATAATCCGAAGTGAAAAGTTCTACCATAACCTCTCCTTCCCTGCTCATTCCGCATCCTTCTTTTCCCCTGTTAACTGCTTTTGAAACCATTCATAGGATTTATAGCCGTTCGGCTTACACTGTGGACAGGGATTAGCCAGCGCCCCAATCATTCCTAAATTGTATGGGCATTTCCCACACGGTGTCTTTTTCTGTGAATAAATCTCTTTTAGTTTCATTCTCCATACCTCCATAATTGATATCAAATAATAATAAATTACTCAAATATATCTGGAATAATGTAAGATAGGGCATTACCATTCTGGCTTAACGCAAAATAAGGAGCATTCTGATCTCCAGAATACCCCCGCTCTTATTCAGAAAATGCAAGATACATTCATATCCGGGTTTTCCCCAAGTTTATCTCTTAAACTCCCCGTCGTAACTGACAGAATCCACCACCTGCTTCCTCTCATTGCTATAAATGACCACATTGATTCCATTTCCGTTTCTCGCCCATTCCTTGTCATTTATTTTGATAGAAGCGCACACATCATAAGTACTGTCCCATCCCGCACTCTTTATCTCATAATCCGTCAGTCTGTTCCCTGTACTTCCATGGTGTACCAGAATTTCTTTTGAAGTTCCTTCCTCAATTTTTCCCTCATGGATCACCGCAAAATAACTGCTGTTCTCTGTATAATCCATAAAAAGCCCCATCTGCCTGAAATCCTCTTTAACGCTTTCTTCCATAAAAGTCATGCCATTCCCTTTGACCGCAATCAACACGGTATAATCCTCCCGACTGACCGCATCCATATATTGCCCTATATCCGTAATCTGTTTCAGTTCGCAGTCCCGGCAGACCATGTCATAATATGTTTTCGTGTCCTCCCACTGGCTGTCCTGTATCCCTGTGATGCCATACGCATCATACAGTTTTTCAGCGATACAGCGCGAAATTTTCTTCGCACCCCAGAGATTTACATGCCAGTCATCGTTCATATCTTCCATATGTACAAATCCGCTTGCCTGATACAAAGATTCCTCATTGAAGTCCCAATAAGGAATGCCCTGTTCCTGTGCATAATTAGACATGGTATTATATTTGGAAACATTACAGTCTGTATCGGGCATTTTTGTCAGGATCAGAGAAATCCCGTTTTCCCGGCACAGCATGACAATCCTGTCCAGATACTCTCTCATCAGCGGCGCCATACCGGCCCTGTCGCTGGAATCTGCCGGACTAAGCGGCACATAACCGTCGTTTCCCCGCCTTTTGGCAAGTGGGGCGTATCCCTTCAGTTCATAATGCTCTGCCATTTCCCCGGAAATAAAATCATTTTCCTCAAGTTCCTTCCATCTGGCATGGTATCTGATATTGGGGAAGTAATAGCTGCTCAGAGTCTGCTTCTTATCATAGTTACAAATGTCGTGCACGGCTTCCCATTTTACAGGCGACCAGCGCATATAGTCAAACGCTTTTCTTGTACTGCTCTCGGCAGTATTAAGCGGTTCGTCCCTGTTATACAGGAATGTAAAAAAGACTTCCAGCACCACCACCTTTGGCGACTGGAACCGCAGAGCTTCTTCCAGCCAGTAATAGCTCGTCAGAAGGCTCTGTCCTTCGCATCCGAGATTATAGCTTCTGATACCATAGCTGTCATAGAACTCCTGCGGGTTCAATCCGGCCGCCGCACAACTGCTCCCCAGAAACAGAACATCCACGGAGTCCTTCTCCATCTGATAAAATCCCTGATAAGTGGAGGTAGTCGGCCAACTGTCATCATAATAGCATTTGGGAATCAGAATCCGGTTGACTGTCAACGCCACCAGACAGGCCGCCATGCCAAAAGCAAACATGTTACACAGATATCTTTTGTGCTTCACTCTCAAAATCCTCCATATATAAAATCCTGTGCCTCAAATCCATATCCATATGTCCCAAAAATCATCACCGCACAGATTCCCGCCATGCAGACCAGCCATCTGACCGGAAGCTTCTGCCTGCCGATACATTCAGAAATCCGGATTCCCTCCTCCTGTTTTCTCTCTACGGCAAGCAGAAGTAAGACCGCAAATAAGAGTACCAGCATTTCCTTCCACGAAAGCCCGATTGTAAATATCCTGTCATTAAAGAATATCCATGGATTAAAATCCGAAAACATATGTACAATCATGTTGATCCCTGTGCCCGCCGTACCGGCTCTGAAAATGATCCACGCAAGGCTGACGAGCAAAAATGTCCCCGTCTGTTTTATGATACGCTTTCCTTTCCCATCCGGGCGGATGTTCAGACGGGCATATATCTTTTCTTTTGGATCGTCCAGACGCTCCCCCATAATCTGACAGCAGCCGTGAATGGCTCCCCACAACAGATACGTTAAACCAGCCCCATGCCAGATACCGCTTGCCAGGAAGGTTACTGCCAGATTCAGGTACTTACGCCCCTTTCCCTTCCGGTTCCCTCCCAACGGGATATAGACATAATCCCGCAGCCAGCTGCTGAGAGAAATATGCCATCTCTGCCAGAAATCCTTCACCGACACGGCAAAATACGGCCGCTTAAAATTTCCGGCCAGTTCTATGCCAAACAGTAATGAAACACCTTGCGCCAGTGTCGTACATGCCAGAAAATCTGCATAAAGCTGTATGCTGTATAAAATGGATGCAAACCACAGATATCCCCCACTGTAGGCCGGATAGTTATCAAAAACCGTGTCAACAACGACAGAAGCCTTATCTGCAATGACCAGTTTCAGAAAAAATCCCCAGATGATCAGATAAAACCCTCTGGTAAATTTTCTTTCGTCAAATAAATGCCCGCAAAAAAGCTGCTCTCCCAGCTGCCGGTATCTCGGAATCGGCCCCTGTAAAAGCTGCGGAAAAAAGGTGATAAACAAAGCATATTTTGCCGGATTTTTCTGCGGGGCAATATCTCCTCTGTAAACGTCCGTAAGATATGCAATGATCTGCATCGTATAAAATGATATGCCCAGCGGGGCAAGCAGCCGCAACGACTCCGCTCCCGGTATCGCCTGCCGCATAAAACCTTCATTTCGCAGGAAGAGCCAGATCCCGATAACCAGCATGACCGCCCCCGCAAGCAGAACCTTTTTCTTCACGCCGCTGCTTATGTCTATCCATACCGCTGCCAGATAACTTACCATGATCGTCCCCAGCAGAAACGGCCAGCCTGTCCTGCAGAAAACCAGCCAGAAGACCACATTCGCCGCAAGCAGCACGCACCAGCGCCGCTTCAGCGGAAGAGCATAGAACAAAATCAGCATAGCTGCCACAAACAAGTAATAACGAAAAGATATGTATATCATAATCCGATTCTCCTGTAACTGCTTTCCCTGTACGCTTTTCTCTCTATCCTTTTGACTACTCTATAACATCCGCCTTTCAAAGCCCATGATATTACTGACGCCATCATTGTTCCTGTGATAAATAAAAAGAATCCCACATACCACGGCATTCTGTCCATGAGATCAAAATGAACAATACTGTTCAGGATAATCCAGTGATACAAAAACATGCCGTAGGAAAAATCATATTTCAGGCGGATTTTGGGCAGACAATATGCGCATCCAATCACCATAAACGGAAGCAAAACACTCGTTACTATGCCGGTATAATATCCGGGCATCTGCATAATTACGGATTCCATAATAAGATAGATAATCAGCAACGGCCAAAATGCCTTTTTCAAAACAGGAAGCATCCTCTGTCTTCTTTGAAAACAACAAACACCAAGAAAGAACCACAACGCATACGGAACAAATATCCTCTCAATCACTTTCGCCATAACGCCGCTGCCATCCCGCACCAATACGGCGCAAACCAGATTCACAGCAGCAAGCAGCGACAGGAATGCCATCCAATGCTTCCCTTTCATCTTTTGCAGAAAAGGATAAATAATCGCCAGTACAATATACAACTGCACTTCCGTAAAAATCGTCCAAAGTGTGCCATTGATGCTTCCGGTAGGTAATGCTTTCAGACAGGCCGGCGTATTGGCTATTCCGAAAATCTGTGTCATCACCCATAAAATCATACCTCTGTCCAACATTTGTGGAACCAGAATACAGACTACTGCCAGATTGATGATCGTACAGATCCATAATTCCGGGTAAATGCGCAGCGCACGTCTCAGGAAAAACTCTTTTCTTGTCTTTGCCCGTTCAAAGGAGGCCGCTACCAGAAAACCGCTCATGGTAAACAATATGACTACTCCCGGAAACATCAGGGCGATGTGCCTGACCCTGCTCATAACAGCCGAAGCCTGCGCCGGCAGATTTTGTGATAAAATCATACAATAACTGGAATAATGGAGCATCATTACACTGAACGCCGCCGTATAACGCAATAGATCAAACCCGTTGTTTTCATATTCTTCCTTTGTTCCAGCAATCATATTTTCTTCATTCATCACACGGCACTGCCTCCTGCTTTTCAAGATAATACATTTTCCTTTTATAACATTTTTCTTAAAACCGGTAACCTGTGTAAGCCTGACACCAGAACATTTCCCAGTAAAAACACTGCCAGAAGCCAGATACCGCAGGCCGGTACTGCACCGATATACGGCGCGCTCCGCTCCCATATAAAGGCTGTTAGATTGCGCAGATAATCCTCGATCAGATAAATATCAAACACATTACTTCCGCACCACAACACAAGGTGCCGCAGTACCCTGTTATTCCATATACGTTTTTCACCCATATAACGGTTAAGATAGTAAACCGCTATTGTCAGCAGCATGGTCAGGCCACCCAATCCTTCCTGTTCGTGCTGCCCACACCTCCAACTGTAAAGGACTGCCAACGCAGATACCGCCTGTCCTATCCCCCATCTCACCCCGCATTTTCCACTTTGTCGTAATAGTAGGCAGTTCTCCATTAAATATCCCAAAATAAAATAGGATATGGAACTTTGGAAATGTAAATTGAGCACAAAGCCAACTCCAAGATATGCGCATGAAATATCATTTAGGATATTCCATCCTATCACTAAGGCAAACAGTATCCTCTCTTCCTGTTCTGTCAAGTTCTGCATCATTTTCCTCAAAAATGGCAAAACAAGTAATATCCCCAGATATTCATACAAGAACCAATATGGGAGAAAAATTTTCTGTGTATAAAAGCGCCAGAAAAATTCTCCCACATGACCATCCCATTCTTCCACTGTACACAGATAAAAATATCTGA
>ERZ808040.662-NODE-662-length-28209-cov-7.868228_pt1 | contig 28209 bp, 22 predicted proteins | sample MGYA00380191_ERZ808040 | MGnify/ENA primary metagenome ERZ808040 (study PRJEB31490, sample SAMN06133395) | mouse gut metagenome | isolation source: J6 | host: mice | place: China: Chengdu | collected 2015-05 ...
GGCCCGGTAGTACAGTTGGTTAGTACGCCAGCCTGTCACGCTGGAGGTCGTGGGTTCGAGCCCCATCCGGGTCGCCACATATGCTGCTATAGCTCAGAAGGTAGAGCGCATCCTTGGTAAGGATGAGGTCTCCAGTTCGACTCTGGATAGCAGCTCCAATATCTCGGGTGGCAAAAGCTGCTCGGGACACGCGCGAGTGGTGGAATTGGTAGACTCGCTAGATTCAGGTTCTAGTGTTCGCAAGGACGTGGGGGTTCAAGTCCCCCCTCGCGCACCATCCAAAATGCCTCAAACCGCAGGGTTTGGGGTATTTTTTTGTTGCGGGTGTTTATCGCAAATCATCCGCGCCATGTCCATCGGCGCACAGCCCCGGGGCATCCGCTTCCCTACCCTTGCATGGCGTCCCTGTCCGTGCTATACTAAGGAAGCGGCAGACATTGTAAGCGTGTCTACAAACGCGAAATTCCCGCGAAAAAGCACTAATAATCGCAATTAGGAGGACACACTATGCAAAACTTCACGCTTAACGACATTACAGTGACCGGCGGATTTCTCGGCGGACGGCTCGAGCTGAACCGCGCGTCCACCATACCGAGCGTCTACGAGCAGTTCAAGCAAACGGGACGGTTCGACGCGATAAAGTGCGAGCCGGTCGAGGGCATGCACATCTTCTGGGACTCGGACGTGTACAAGTGGCTCGAATCGGCGGCATACCTGCTCGCGCGGGTGGACGACGCAAAGATACGCGCGTGGTACGACTCGGCGGTGGAGGACATCGTCAGCCACCAGCGCGCCGACGGATACTTCAACTCATACTACATGACCAAGGAGCCGGACAGGATATTCACCGACCGCTACTGCCACGAGCTGTACTGCGCGGGGCATCTGTTCGAGGCTGCCGCCGCGTCGGCGAAGTATCTCGGTGACGAGCGGCTGCTCGGCGTGTCCGCGCGCTATGCAGACTACATACGCGAGCGGTTTATGGTTCGGAGGGACACCGCGTTTGTCACCCCCGGCCACGAGGAAATAGAGCTGGGACTGTGGAAGCTGTACGAGCTTACCGCCGAGCCGCGCTATAAGGAGATGGCGGAGTTCTTCCTCACCGAGCGCGGAAGGCACGCCGAGGAGCGCGACCCGAAGGCGGCGGGCTACAACCAGAGCCACGCGACGATATACGAGCAGACGACGGCGGTCGGTCACAGCGTCCGCGCGCTCTATCTCTACATCGCGATGGCGGACATGGCGCGCATTGACCGCGACGAACGCCTGAAGTCCGCCGTTGAGACGCTGTATAATGATATAGTGAGCAAGCGGATGTACATAACCGGCGGCGTGGGCAGCGTCTACGAGGGCGAGCGCTTTGCCGCCGACTACTTCCTGCCGAACGGACGCGCGTACAGCGAGACCTGCGCGTCGATAGCGCTGATGATGTTCTGCGATCGCATGATAAGGCTCACCGGCGAGAAGAAGTACGCCGACACGCTCGAGCGCGCGTTTTACAACTGCGTCCTCGCGGGCGTGTCGCTCGACGGCGACAAGTTTTTCTACGTCAATCCGCTGGAGGTGCGGATGAGCGACCTCCGCGACAGCGGCTCGACCTCCTTCCCGATGGAGGTGCCGCTTGCCGAGCGGGTGAAGGTGTTCAGCTGCTCCTGCTGCCCGCCGAACCTCTCCCGCGTCATCGAGCAGTTCCCGACATACGCATTCTATCGCGACGGCGGCACGCTCGCGGTCGAGCAGTTTGTCGACGCGTCGCTGCGCTCGGACATCGCCGACGTCGAGATGAAGACCGACTTTCCGCGCGGCGGCAGGGTGAGCGTCCGCGTCGACTCGCACGGCAAGGCGATAACGCTGAAGGTGCGCCTGCCCGACTGGTGCGGCGAGCAGTTCGCAAACGAGCGTGACGGCTACCTCGTCTATGACGGCGTGTTCGCGGGCGAGACGATAGACATCGACTTCAAGCCGACGCTTCGCAGGATATACCCGAACCCGAACATCGAAGCCGACTTCGGCAAGGTCTGCTTCAGCTGCGGGCCGATGGTCCTCTGCGCCGAGGGGGTGGACAATCGCACGCTTGCCGGAGTGTCGGTGGGCGACATCTCCGCCGCCGAGCTGACCTTCACCGACGACGCGTATATCCTGCGCGCACGCGTTCCCGCGACCGTCCGCGCCGCCGAGCCGCTCTACTCGACCACACCGCCTGCCGCCGAGCCGGCCACGCTCGAGCTGATACCCTACTTCGCGCACGCAAACCGCGGCGAGACCGACATGAAGGTCTGGTTCGTCGAGGGATAACAGCCGACTTTCAAAGTTCGGCGCCGCCGGACGGTCGGCACTTTACATCCCTCTTGTGCACCGCCCCCTATCTGTGCTATACTATCATATATGTATATCCCCGAAAGGAAGGTGTCCCCATGAAATTCATAGATCTCCACTGCGACACGCTCAGCCGGCTGCTTATGAAGGGCGGAGAGCTTGCAAAGGGCGAGCTTCAGGTCGACCTCGACAAGCTTAAGCGCGGCGGCTGCGAGGCGCAGTTCTTCGCGATATTCATGCCGGTCGCGCATGTCGAGAAGCCGTACGAGCGCTGCATCGAGATGCTCGAGCTGGGCGCGCGCGAGTTCGAGAAAAATTCGGACAAGATCACGCTCTGCCGCAGCTATGACGACCTGGTATCGGCGCGGAACGCGGGCAGGATAGGCGCGTTTCTCACCATCGAGGACAGCGGCATCTTCGAGTGCGACATCGACAAGCTGCACGAGGTATACGACCGCGGCGTGCGCCTGGTCACGATAACCTGGAACTTCAAGAACGCGGCGGGTTCGCCGAACAACACGCCCGAGTTTTCGGAGGAGGGGCTCAGCGCCCACGGAATTGAGATGGTAGCCGAGATGGAGCGGCTGGGCGTGATACCCGACGCGAGCCACCTCAGCGACGGCGGATTCTGGTCGCTCGTCGAGCACTGCAAAAAGCCGTTCGTCTGCTCGCACTCAAACGCGCGCGAGGTCGCGTCGGTCACGCGCAATCTCGACAACGACATGCTCAAGGCGCTCGGCGAGTGCGGCGGCGTGACCGGACTCAACTTCTGCGACTACTTCGTCAGACCGCGCACCGGCGACATGTTCACCCATCCGCAGGAGGGCGAGGACATGAGCTGCACGCTCGACGACCTCGCCGCCCACGCCGCGCACATCGTCAAGTACGCCGGCGAGGACGCCTGCGCGCTGGGCAGCGACTTCGACGGCATCGGCGGCTGGCCCAAAGGCTTGGACGACGCGAGCCGCATGCCGCTCATCTCCGACGCGCTCTACCGCAAGGGACTGACCGAGCGCCAGATAGAGAAGATATTCCATCTAAATGCAGAGCGCGTGATACACGACTGCCTCGCATAACAACAGATAATTGAAACGGAGGAATTTTGAACATGACTACTTACTATCCCAAGGGAACCTGCTCGCGCGAGATACATGTCGAACTGGACGGCGACCGCATCGCGAACATCGAGGTCATCGGCGGCTGCAACGGCAACCTCAAGGGTGTCGCCGCGCTGCTCAAGGGAATGAACGCGCAGGAGGCTATCGCGCGCATCCGCGGCATCACCTGCGGACCCAAGACCACCAGCTGCCCCGACCAGATTTCTTATGCCATAGAACAGGCGCTGGCGGAGGCGGAGTAATGCTCTCCCCGCTTGTCATAGACGACAACTTTCACCGCTTCTACGCCGAGCACGTCGCGCGGGACTTCCCTCCCGATGAGGTGCCGGACGAGAAGGGGCTTCGGATGTTGCTCCAAAACCGCGTCTACGACGGCTATCTCCGCGTCGGCGAGGACGGCTCGACCGAGGGCTACGCGCTGCTCGGACGGCAGCACGGCTTCGCGTTCCTGTTCCTCTACGCGGTCGAGCCGCAGCTTCGCGGACAGGGCGTCGGCAGCGCGTTCATGCGCGAGCTGTTCGAGCTGTGCGCCGACGACGATTTCCTCGTGCTCGAGGTCGAACGCCCCGAGTGCGCCGAAAACGCCGACGAGCTTGCCGTCCGCGAGCGCCGCATACGCTTCTACGAGCACCTCGGCTATGAGATATGCCGAAAAGTCGACTACTCGGTCTATCACGTCCCGATGTGGCTGATGGCAAAGCCGCTCGGCCGGGCGGAGCAGCCGTCACCTGCCGAGCTTGCGGCGGCGATGCGGAAGGCATACTCGCACGCGAAGGGATTGCCGCTGACGACAAATCTCATCTGACACACAAAAATACCCGAGGTCGTACCTCAGGTATTTTCATATCTGAATATAACTAACTGTTTACTGCTTGTCAAATGAGATGACGCCATCCTTCGCGGTCGCGACGACGGTGTCGCCCGCCTTCAGCGAGCCGTCGAGCAGCCGCTCTGCAACCGCGTCCTCCACCTTCGAGCTTATCGCGCGGCGCAGCGGACGCGCTCCGTAGGTCGGGTCGAAGCCCTCGTCGGCGATGAGGTCGAGCGCCGAGTCGTCGGCGGTGAGCGTCACGTCGCCCGCGTCCTTTATCCGCGCCGCGACCGTGTCGAACATCGACCGCGCTATCTCGCGTATCGTCGGCTTGTCCAGCCGCTTGAAGACGATTATCTCGTCGATGCGGTTGAGGAACTCGGGGCGGAACGCCTCCTTGAGCTTCTGCATCACCGTCTCGCGCATCTCGTCGTCGGACGGCGTGTCGTCGGTCGCCTCACCGAATCCGAGGCGCTTGCGTTCGAGCAGGTCGTGCGCGCCGAGGTTGGAGGTCATGACGATTATCGTGTTCTTGAAGTCGACCACGCGGCCCTGGCTGTCGGTCAGTCTGCCGTCCTCGAGTATCTGCAAGAGCAGATTGAACACGTCGGGGTGCGCCTTCTCTATCTCGTCGAACAGCAGCACCGAGTAGGGACGGCGGCGCACCTTTTCGGTCAGCTGACCGCCCTCGTCAAACCCGACGTATCCCGGGGGCGAGCCGATGAGCTTGGACACCGAGTGCTTCTCCATAAACTCGCTCATGTCCACGCGTATCATCGCGTTTTCGTCGCCGAACAGTGCCTCGGCAAGCGCGCGGCAGAGCTCGGTCTTGCCCACGCCGGTCGGTCCGAGGAAGATGAAGCTGCCGGTCGGGCGCTTCGGGTCCTTCAGTCCGACACGACCGCGGCGTATCGCTCGGGACACCGCCGACACCGCCTCGTCCTGTCCTATCACCCGCTTGTGAAGGATGTCCTCCATGTGCAGCAGGCGCTGTGCCTCGCTCTCGGTAAGTCGCGTGACCGGAACTCCGGTCCAGCCCGCAACCACCGCCGCGACGTCGTCCTCGGTCACCTCGCCGCGAGTCGCCGCGCTCGCGCCCTTCCACTCGGTGCGAAGGGTGTCCAGCTCGGACTGCTTGCGCTTCTCCTCGTCGCGAAGGCTCGCCGCGCGTTCGAAGTCCTGCTCCGCGACCGCCTTCTCCTTGTCCGCGGCTATCTTTTTCAGCTCGTTTTCGAGGTCCTTGATGCCCTGCGGCGCGGTGTTCGAGTCCATGCGCACGCGGCTGCACGCCTCGTCTATCAGGTCTATCGCCTTGTCGGGCAGTCGGCGGTCGCCGATGTACCGCGCGGACAGCTCCACCGCCGCGACTATCGCCGAATCGGGGATGGTCAGCTTGTGGTGCTGCTCGTACTTCTCGCGAAGCCCTTTCAGTATCTCGACCGCCTCCGCCTCGGTCGGTTCGCCCACCGTCACCGGCTGGAAGCGACGCTCGAGCGCGGCGTCCTTCTCGATGTGCTTGCGGTACTCGTCGAGCGTGGTCGCGCCTATCACCTGTATCTCGCCCCTCGACAGCGCCGGCTTGAGGATGTTCGCCGCGTCTATCGCTCCCTCGGCTGCGCCCGCGCCTATCAGCGTGTGTATCTCGTCGATGAACAGGATGATGTTCCCCGCGTTCTTCACGTCGTCTATCGCGCCCTTGATGCGCTCCTCGAACTCGCCGCGGTACTTGGTTCCCGCGAGCATTCCGCCGAGGTCGAGCGAGAACAGCCGCTTGTTTTTCAGCGTCTCGGGAACGTCGCCCGCGGCTATCCGCTCGGCAAGTCCCTCCGCAACGGCGGTCTTGCCCACGCCCGGTTCGCCTATCAGCACCGGATTGTTCTTGGTGCGGCGGGAGAGTATGCGTATCACCCGCGCGGTCTCCTCGTCGCGGCCGATTATCGGGTCGAGCGCGCCCGACCGCGCCATGTCGGTGAGGTCGCGTCCGAACTTGTCCAGCGTCTTGGTCGCGCCGCCGTGGTTTTGACGGCTCGACGGCTGACGTGCCCCGCCCGACGGCTGCTCCTCCCCGCTCGGAGGGGTATCCGCGCTGCTGCCCGCCATGTTCGCGAGCGTGCGATAGAGGTCGTTTGCGTCCACTCCCGCGCGGGACAGCAGCTGCGCCGCAACGCTGTCGCTCTCGCGCAGGATTCCCATCAGCAGGTGCTCGGTTCCGATGAACCCCTGCCCGCGGCGCGCAGCCTCACCCGCCGCTATCTGTATTATCCGCTCGCCGCGCGGGGTGAAGCTCTGCACCGGCGCGCCGCTCTGACCCTCGCCCATCGCCTCGATGACCGCCTCGCGTATCGAGTCATAGCTGACGCCCAGCTGTCCGAGCGCGCTCTGTGCGATGCATCCGTCCTCGCGCAGCAGCCCGAGCAGGATGTGCTCGCTTGCGACCTGGCTGTGACCCAGCTCCGCCGCTATCTCCTGCGACGCCTTTATCGCGCTCTCCGCGCGGGGTGTAAATCTTGCTCCGTAAGAAAACATAACGATTGCCTCCTTTGCCTGCCTATTCTGTCCAAATTCTGTCTCTGTTAGCCTTATATCGTCTTAGCCGGCTCTATCGCTTCGTGCAGCAGCTCCGCGCGAAGTTTGTCCCGCTCGGACGGGTCAAGCTCGTCCTTTCCGCTGCGGGTGACGATGCTCGACGGACGCACCGCCCACAGCAGTCCGTTCAGCCGTCCGTAGTCGGCGGGTATCACGCCCAGCGACGCGCCTGTCCGCACCCGACCGAGCAGCTCGAGCGCCTCGGCGGTGTCTATCCTCCGCGCGTACTTAAGCGTACCCACCGCGCGCCAGACACTGTCCTCCAGACCGTCGCGGTCGCGGGCGAGCATCTGTCCGCGAAGCGAGCGCTCTCGGGTGATTATCTGCTTTGCGAGGCTTAGCATCCGCTTTGCCACGTCGTCCTCGTCATATCCGAGCGTTATGCGGTTGGAGAACTGGTAGAGCGACCCTTCCGCCGCGCTGCCCTCGCCGTATATCCCTCGCGCGGTGAAGCCCATGCCGCCCGCGCCGCTTATCATGCCGCTTATCTCGTGCGCCGCCTCGAGCGCGGGCAGGTGCAGCATCACCGACACGCGCATGCCCGTGCCGAGGTTGGTCGGACAGCTGGTCAAGTATCCGAGCTTCTCGTCAAACGCGTAGCCGAGTGCGGCATCGAACACGTCGTCTATCGCCTTCGCCCGCTCGAGCGCCTTCTCGGGGGCAAGCCCCGCCTCGAGCACCTGTATCCTGAGGTGATCCTCCTCGTTTATCATCACGCTCACGCTCTCGTCGGAGGAGACGAGCACCGCGCGGGGACGGCTGCCGTTCGCGAGGTCGGGCGAGATGAGATGCCGCTCGACAAGCGTGCTGCGCTCGGTCGCCGACGCCTGCTCCATGTCGATGAGCCGGAAGTCCCCTCCTATCCTGCTTGCGGCAAGCGCTCGCGACGTCTCGTCTATCAGCGTCCGCGCCTGCTCGTCGGTCATCTTCGCCGGGAAGGGGAAGCGGCTGAGATTTCGCGCGAACCGCACCCGCGTGGACACGCAGATGTCCCCCTCCGCGCCGCTCTGTTCGTACCACTTCTTCGTCTCACTCATGCTTCTCGCCTCCCTCTATCGACTTCAGCTCGTCGCGTATCTCGGCGGCGCGCTCAAACTCCTGCGCGGCTATCGCGTCCTGCATCGCCTTTTCGAGTGCCGCACGACGGCGCGCCGGACTCTCAGCCACCTTCGCGGGCACGCGTCCGACGTGGGTCGCGTTGCCGTGTATCCGACGGATGTGCGGCGTCAGGATGTTCGCAAACTCGCGATAGCACTCGGCGCACCCGACCCGTCCGGTCTTGATTATCTCCTCCTCGCTCGTGCCGCAGAACTTGCAGACGTGCTCGCGCCTCGCCTGTGCCGCCCTTATCTCGGGCAGAAAGAAATCCTCGAAAAACATCGACATATACTTACACTCCTTTCGTCTCTCCCTGCGCGTCCGCACAGAGAAGAAGCATCTGTTTGAATATCGCCGCGCGCGTCTCCGACTTCTGCGTCGGCTCAAGTCCGCCGAGCGACCGCTCGCTCAGCGCCGAAGCCATCAGCCTCGCCTGGAAGTCGCTTATCGCGCCCGCCGCGCGGAGGTTTGTCAGCAGCGCCGCCGCGCTCTGGGCGTCTAAGTGCTCGCCTATGCCCGCCACCGCGTGCATCAGCATCATCTTCGGTCCGACGTCCACTCGGCGTATGCGGATGTACCCGCCGCCGCCGCGCCTCGACTCCACGATGTACCCCTGCTCGGGGCTGAACCGCGTCGAGATGACGTAGCTTATCTGACTCGGCGCGCACCCGAACCGCTCCGCAAGATCGCTTCGCCGCGTCACCAGCGCCTCCTCGCTCTCTATCGCCGCGCGGATGAAATCCGCCACCATATCCGCAAGACCCATTGTTGCTGCCTCCTTATGTGTTCGTTTTACCTTTTCTGACCTTTATTATATCCGCCGACCCGCACATTATCAACTTTGATTTTGACTTTCTTTTACCTTCTGTCCTTCTCTGATGTTTGTTTGTCTCGCTGTTGCTTCTATTTTCAAAGAGTTTCTTGAATTTTCGCCGATTATCTCGAATTTGACCATTTCGGCGAAAACCCTAAAATTAGCGCTTGCATTTTCCCGAAAGTATGTTACAATGTAATTACTTTATAAAGGAGGTGGGTACATAATGCCTTATAAAATTTCTGATGAGTGCATCGCGTGCGGCGCTTGTGCCGCAGGTTGCCCGGTGGACGCCATAAGCGAGGGTGACATCTACAAGATCGACCCGGAGAAGTGCATTGATTGCGGTGCTTGCGCCGACACTTGCCCGGTGGGTGCTCCTAAAGCTGAGTAATCCCTAAGCAACCGCGTCGCAACCGCAACCGGTTTCGCAAAGCGAAATCGCGCCCGATTCTGCATGGGCGCGAAGGGAGCGGTTCAGCGTGAAACGGATGGAGTTTGCGGGATACGCAGCAATTCACCCTTTCACGCGGGCGCCACGCGCACCACAAGCGGTCTCCGCATGGGGTGTGCAATTCAAAGTGCATCAGAACAGGGGGACGCAAGTCTTTTGCGTCCCCCAAAATTTTGTCTTTAGCACACGAAAGGAGAGTGCCTATGCTCGGACTGCGCAAGGGTGCGACGACCGTCCTTCCCCACGACCCGCAGTGGGAATCGGCGGCGCGGACTGCCATCGACACGCTGAAAACCATCCTCGGCGACGCGGCGGTCGACATCCGGCACGTCGGCAGCACGGCGATACCGTCCATCCACGCAAAGCCGGTGGTGGACATAGCCGTCGGTATGCGCGACGTGAAGTCGATAGAACCGCTCGTCGGCGAACTTGAGCGCCACGGCATATTCTTTCGACCCTACCGCCGCCCGGAGATACACCCCGACCAGCTGCTGTTCATCATGGTCGACGGCTCGGTCGCCGAGGACACCCGCACCCACAACATCCACGTCCTGCCGTATGGCGGTGAGACGTGGAACAACTACATCGACTTCCGCGACTATCTCCGCGCCAATCCCGACCGCGCCGCCGAGTATGACGCGCTGAAGGTCGCGCTTTCGGAGGCCCACCCCGACGACCGCATCGCCTACACCGCCGGCAAGGAGACGCTCATCGACGAGCTGCTCGCCGAGGCGCGCGCGTGGCGGAAGGCGGTCACGGCATGAGCGATATGCGCGTCGAGCTTCTTCCGAACGGCACGCGGCTGTTGCAGGACGACCGCTTCCTCAAGCTGGGCACCGACGCGATACTGCTCGCCGCCGCCTGTCCGATGGCGTCGCGCGCGGTCGACCTAGGCTGCGGCGTGGGAAACGTGCTGCTGTCGATAGCCGACCGTCAGCCGGACTGCGAGCTTGTCGGCGTGGAGATAAACCCCGACGCGGCGGCGGTCTGCCGACAGTCGGTGGCGGAGAACCGTCTCGAGCACCGCGTCCGCGTGATAACCGCCGATCTTCGTGAAATCGACAAAATGTTCCACGTGGAACATTCGTGCGACGCCCCGCTTGACGAGCTCCACGCCTACGACCTAGTCGCGTGCAACCCGCCCTACCTGCGCAGCGGAAGCGGCAAACCGTCGCCCAGCGCCGCGCGCAACCTCGAGCGCTTCGACACCACCGCGCCGCCGAGCGATGTCGCGTCCGCCGCGTCCGCGCTGCTGAAACCGCACGGCACGCTGATGCTCGTGCTTCGACCCGACCGTCTGGACGACTACCTCGCGGCGATTGCGGCAGCAGGCTTTGCCGCGCGGGCGATATGCCACGTTCGGCACACCGCCGGCTCGACCCCGAGCGTCGCGCTGCTCGAGTGCGAATACCTCGGCGAACCTGCCCCGCCCGAGCGCACCGAGTTCATATTGTCCGACAATTTTTCGGAAATTCTGGAGGGAAAACCGCTATGTCTACGCTCTACCTCGTCGCGACCCCGATAGGCAACCTCGGCGACATAACCGTCCGCGCGCTGGACACCCTGCGCGAGTGCGACTTCATCGCCGCGGAGGACACCCGCGTGTCGCTCAAGCTGCTCAACCACTTCGAGATTAAGAAGCCGCTTGTCAGCTATCACGAGCACAACTGCCGCGAGATGGGACCGAAGATACTCGCGCGGATACAGTCGGGCGAGACCTGCGCGCTTGTGACCGACGCGGGAATGCCAGCCATCAGCGACCCCGGGCGCGACCTGGTGGCGCTCTGCCACGACGCGGGCGTTCCGGTGAGGGTGATACCCGGCGCGAGCGCGGTGGTGTCGGCGGTCGCATTAAGCGGACTGGACGGCACGCGGTTCTGCTTCGAGGGTTTCCTGCCGTCCACATCGAAGGAGCGCCGCGACAGGCTTTCCGCGCTCGCAACCGAGACCCGCGCGGCGGTCGTCTACGAGGCTCCGCATCGACTTGCAAAGACGCTCTCCGACCTGTCCGACGCGCTCGGCGGCGCTCGACGGATAGCCGTCTGCCGCGAGCTTACCAAGCTGCACGAGGAGACGTTTGTCACAACGCTTGCCGACGCGGCTGCAAAGTACGAAGCAGACCCGCCGAAGGGCGAGTTCGCGCTTGTCATCGAGGGCGCGGCGGCGACAAGCGACGAGCTGTCCCCCGACGACGCGATAGCAGCCGCTCGGAGCTTTATCGAGCAGGGGATGTCTGCGAGCGAGGCGGCAAAGCGCGCCGCGTCGATGTCGAGCCTGTCCAAGGGTGAGATATATCGCGCCTTGATTAACAACTGAACCGGCGCACAGATGTTCCACGTGGAACATCCATAAAAATCGGCGAAAAACGCCGATTTTTTGTTGCGTAACCGCTCGGTTTGTGGTACAATAGATACTAGAAATTTGTGTTTTCAACGACTCTTACGAAAAGGGGCGATTTTTTGAAATTCACCTGCGAAAAAGCGGTGCTCGCACAGGCGGTAAACGCCGCCAGCCGTACGGTCACTTCGCGCACCTCCATTCCCGCGCTCGAGGGCGTGCTCTGCGAGGTGTCGAACACCACCGTCACGCTCACCGGCTTCAACCTCGCGACCGGCATCCGCGCGATAATAAGCATCGAGGACGGCGAGCCGGGCGCGGTGGTCATAAACGCGCGGCTTCTCGGCGACATTGTCCGCAAGAGCTCGGACGACTTCATCACCGTTGAGGCGGACGAGCGGCTGACCGTCACGATAAAGAACGGCATGAGCGAGTTCAAGCTCATGGGTCTTGCCGCGACCGACTTCCCCGCGCTGCCCGAGCCGGAGAACGACCTCACCATACGCATGGATCAGTCGCTGCTCAAGTCGATGATATCCATGACCATCTTCGCGGTAAGCGACAACGAGAACAAGCTCATCCACACCGGCGAGCTGTTCGACTACAAAAACGGACGGCTGTCGGTCGTCGCGGTCGACGGCTATCGTCTCGCCGTGCGCCGCGAGGAGGTCGAAAGCTCGTCGGACAACTTCAAGTTCGTCGTGCCCGGCGCGGCGCTTCGCGAGTGCGAGCGTCTGTGCGAGGAGAGCGACGAGCAGGTGATAATCACGCTCGGAGGCCGCCACATAACCTTCGACCTCGGCGACCGCGTGCTGATAAGCCGGCTCATCGAGGGCGAGTTCCTCAACTACGAGTCGGCGATACCGAAGGACTCGAAGTTCAAAGTCGTGGCGAAGGCGGACGACCTGCGCGACTCGGTCGAGCGCGTGTCGCTGATAATCAGCGAGCGTCTCAAGAACCCGATACGCTGCCTGTTCGACGACGGACGGCTGAAAATTTGGTGCCAGACCGCGCTCGGACGCGCCAACGACGAGCTGCTTGTCGAGGGCGACGGCGGCGAGACCGAGATCGGCTTCAACAACCGCTTCCTCCAGGACGCGCTGCGTGCCGTGCCCGACGAGTCGGTGCGCGTCGAGCTGTCCAGCGGGCTCAGCCCCTGCCTGTTCAGCCCGCTCGAGGGTGACAAATACACCTTCATGGTGCTGCCTGTCCGGCTGAAATAGTGTTTATCCGTAACATTTCGCTTATAAACTGGCGAAATTATGCCGAGTGCTCGGTCGACTTCGACTCGGGACTGAACGTCATTCGCGGCGAGAACGCCCAGGGCAAGACAAATCTGCTCGAGGCGGTGCACTATCTCGCCGTGGGACGCGGCTTCCGCGCGGGACGGGACGGCGACCTCATTGCCGACAGTGCCGACTCCGCGCTCGCCGCGGCGACCGTCGCAACCGTCGACCGAGACATCGAGCTTCGTGCCGAGCTGCGACGCGGCGCGCGCCGTCGACTGTTCGTGGGCGGCTCGACCGCGAAGACGGCGGGAGAATTTGCAGGGCGGCTTCGCGCCGTCCTTTTTGCGCCCGGCGACCTCGAGCTTGTCAGCGGAGCGCCCGCCGACCGCAGGAAATTCCTCGACGACGCGCTCTGCCAGCTTCGACCGCGCTACGCCGAGGCGCTGGCGCAGTACACCCGCCTTCACAGGCACAAGACCCGCATCCTCCGCGACGGCGAGGACGACCCCTCGCTTCTCGGCGCGCTCGACGCGTTCAACGAGCGGATGGCGCGGGTGGGCGCGGTGATGATAGGCTATCGCGCGCGGTTCATACGCGGGCTTTCCGCCCACGCGCCGGCACTGCACGCGGACATGTCCGGCGGTCGTGAGACGCTCGGACTCCGCTACCAGACAAGCTCGCGGGTGACCGACCCGTTCGCGTCGGAAAACACCGTCGCGGATGAGCTGTACGCGCATCTCTGCGAGCGAAAGCAGGCGGAGATAGCGAGCGGGATGACGCTTGTCGGGCCGCACCGCGACGAGCTTGCCATCGAGATAGACGGCAGACCGAGCCAGACGCACGCGTCGCAGGGACAGACGCGCACGGCGGCGCTTGCGCTCAAGCTCGCCGAACGCCAGCTCTTTTTGGAGGACTCGGGCGAAAATCCGGTGCTGCTGCTCGACGACGTGCTGAGCGAGCTGGACGACGCGCGGCGGCGGTGGGTGCTCGGCTTTACCGGCAGCGGTCAGGTGCTGATAACCCTCTGCGACGGCGGCAACTTCGGCGAAGCGCGCGTGTTCACCGTTTGCGGCGGGCAGATAGACAATTAGTATATTCATGTAATTATTATACTTTTAGTGTAGGAGGTTTTCGATGTATCTGCATCTCGGCAAGAGCGTCATCGTGCCGGTCGACTCGGTGGTCGGCGTGTTCGACCTGGACAGCGCGTCGGCGTCCAAGCGCACCCGCGACTACCTCGCCCGCGCGGAGAAAGAGGGTCGGCTCATCTCGGTCGGCGACGACCTTCCGCGCTCGTTTGTGGTCTGTCTGGAGAGCGGGCGGGAGGTCATCTACCTGTCGCAGATATCGCCGAAAACGCTCGCCGGACGCGCCGACGTGTTCGACGTGGAGGACGAGTAGGCGGCGCGAAACCCGCCTTTTGCGGTCGCGAAACCCGCCGTTTCGACGCCTCGGCGACCCTGCCTGCGCGCGTTTGCCGAAAACAGCGAAAACTCCGAAGATATTCTTCGTCAAAATAGCCGAAAACCATCTGACAAGCCGATTTTTCCGTGCGTTCGGCTTGTTTTTTTGTGCGCGTTCTGCTATAATATAATAAGGTATAAATTATCTGCGTTAGGAGGATGAGAATGGCTCCGAATGACGAGCGCGACGAGCTGCGAGTAGACGAATACGGCGCGGAAAACATACAGGTTTTGGAGGGGCTTGAGGCGGTGCGCAAGCGCCCGGGAATGTATATCGGCTCGACCGGCGAGCAGGGTCTGCACCACCTCGTATACGAGATAGTGGACAACGCCATAGACGAGGCGCTGGCGGGTCACTGCGACCACATCGAGGTCGAGATACTCGAGGGGGATGTGATACGCGTTACCGACAACGGACGCGGCATCCCGATAGGCATACAGCCGCAGACCGGCAAGCCCGCGCTCGAGGTGGTGTACACCGTGCTGCACGCGGGCGGAAAGTTCGGCGGCGGCGGATATAAGGTGTCCGGCGGTCTGCACGGCGTCGGCGCGAGCGTTGTCAACGCGCTGAGCGAGTGGGTGGAGGTCGAGGTCTGCACCGACGGTCGGCGCGTGATGATGGCGTTCCGCCGCGGCGAGGTGACAAAGAAGCTGACCGAGCTCGGTTCGACCGATCGCCACGGCACGACGGTCACCTTCAAGCCCGATCCCGAGATATTCCGCGACACGACGGTATACAACTATGACACGCTGCTTACGCGTATGCGCGAGCAGGCGTTCCTCAACGCCGGGCTTCGCATCACGCTGACCGACAGCCGCTCGGATTCGCCGACGGCGGGCGAGAGCCAGTCGATGTGCTACGAGGGCGGCGTGGCGAGCTTCGTCGAGTATCTTAACACCAACAAGACGGTGGTGCATCCCACGCCGATATATGTCAGCGGCGAGGTCAAGGAGAAGAACCCGCAGGGCGTGGAGGAGATGAAGTACGTCGAGATAGCGCTCCAGTACAACGACGGCTACAACGAGACGCTTATCAGCTTCGCAAACAACATCCACACGCCGGACGGCGGCACACATGAGGCGGGCTTCAAGGCTGCGCTGACGCGTGTTCTCAACGCCTACGGCAAGAAGTACAACATCCTCAAGGACGAGGAGAAGCTCAGCGGCGAGGACACCCGCGAGGGTCTCTGCGCCATCGTCAGTGTCAAGCTGGAGGAGCCGCAGTTCGAGGGTCAGACCAAGTCGAAGCTCGGCAACACCGAGATGCGCACCCTCGTCGACAACATCCTGTCCGACAAGCTCGAGACCTACCTCGAGGAGAACCCCGCCGTCGCGCGCACGATACTCGACAAGGCGCTGAGCGCGTCGAGGGCACGCGAGGCCGCACGCAAGGCGCGCGAGTCGATACGCCGAAAGACGGCGCTCGGCGGCGCGGCGATGCCGGACAAGCTGCGCGACTGCAACATAAACGACCCCGAGCTGACCGAGATATACATCGTCGAGGGCGACTCGGCAGGCGGCAGCGCCACGCAGGGACGGGACAGCGCGTTCCAGGCTATACTTCCGCTGTGGGGCAAGATGCTGAACGTCGAGAAGGCGCGCGCCGACAAGGTGTACGGCAACGACAAGCTCCAGCCGGTGATAACCGCCCTCGGCGCGGGCATTGGCGACGAGTTCGACCTCTCGAAGCTGCGCTATCACAAGGTGATAATCATGGCGGATGCCGATGTCGACGGCGCGCACATACGCACGCTGCTGCTCACCTTCTTCTTCCGTTTCATGCGACCGCTGATAGAGCAGGGATATGTCTACGCCGCCGTTCCGCCGCTGTACAAACTGTCCCGCGGCAAAAACACGCGCGTGGCGTACAGCGACCCCGAGCGCGACCGCATATCGGCGGAGATGCGCGCCGACAATCCGAACGCGAGGATAGAGATAAGCCGCTACAAGGGTCTCGGCGAGATGAACCCGGAGGAGCTGTGGGAGACGACGATGGATCCCCGCACCCGAACCCTCAAGCGGATACAGCTCGACGACGCGATACGTGCCGACGCGGTGTTCAACGTGCTGATGGGCGAAAAGGTGGAGCCGCGCAAGGAATTTATCGAGAACAAGGCGCGCTACGCCGTGAATCTGGACTATTAAGGAGGTGAGCACCGATGGCAAAGAAGAAACTTGACCGCGACCCGGAGGAATTCCGATTTCCCGACCAGAACATAATCTCCGCGCCGATAGTGCCCGAGATGGAAAACTCGTTCATCGAATACGCGATGAGCGTCATCGTCGCGCGCGCGCTGCCCGATGTCCGCGACGGACTGAAACCGGTGCATCGCCGCATACTCTACGCCATGTACGAGGACAATCTGACCCACGACCGTCCGTTCAAGAAGAGCGCGACCTGCGTGGGCGACGTGCTCGGACGCTACCACCCGCACGGCGACGCGTCGGTCTATGACGCGCTGGTGCGTCTCGCGCAGGACTTCTCGATGCGCTATCCGCTCGTCGAGGGTCACGGCAACTTCGGCTCGGTGGACGGCGACCCGCCGGCTGCCTACCGTTACACCGAGGCGCGCATGAGCCGCATGGCAGCCGAGATGCTGCGCGATCTCGAGAAGGAGACGGTCGACTGGGACCCGAACTACGACGAGAGCCGCAAGGAGCCGCGCGTGCTGCCCTCCCGCTTCCCGAACCTGCTTGTCAACGGTTCGAGCGGAATCGCGGTCGGCATGGCAACCAACATCCCGCCGCACAATCTCACCGAGGTGATAAACGCCGCGATATGCGTGATAGAGCACCCCGACGCCACGCTCGACGACCTGATGGAGCACGTCCACGGACCGGACTTCCCGACCCGCGGCATAATCATGGGTCGCAGCGGCATACGCTCGGCATACGCCACCGGACGCGGACGGATAACCCTCCGCGCGCGCACCGAGTTCGAGACCTTCAACAAGGACCGCACCCGCATCATCGTCAGCGAGCTTCCCTATCAGGTGAACAAGCGGATGCTGATAAAGAACATGGCTGACCTGGTCGAGGACAAGCGTCTCGAGGGCATAAGCGAGATACGCGACGAGACCGACCGCGACGGCATGAGAATAGTCATCGAGCTGAAGCGGGACGCGAACCCGCAGATAGTGCTCAACCACCTGTTCTCGCTTACGCAGATGCAGTCCACCTTCGCGGTGAACATGCTCGCGCTGGTCGACAACCAGATGCAGCCGCGCATACTGTCGCTCCGCCACATCCTCGACGAGTACATCGCGTTCCAGGAGGACGTGATACGCCGCCGCACGCAGTATGACCTTCAGAAGGCACTCGAGCGCGCGCATCTCATCGAGGGACTGCTCATCGCGCAGGACAACATCGACGCAGTGATAAAGACGATACGCGAGAGCTACGACGACGCCAAGGAGCGCCTGATGGAGCGCTTCTCGCTCAGCGAAGTCCAGGCGCAGGCGATACTCGAGATGCAGCTCCGCCGCCTCCAGGGACTCGAAAAGGAGAAGCTGGAAGCCGAGTACAAGGCGCTCGAGGAGAAGATCGCCTACTACCGCGAGCTGCTCGCAAACGAGGAGCTGCTCAAGAAGGTGCTGGTCGACGAGCTTTGCGAAATTCGCGACAAGTTCGGCGACGAGCGCGTCACCGAGATACAGGACATCGAGGAGGAGATAGAGGACGAGGATCTCATCGAGGTCGAGGACTGCGTCTTCACCCTCACCCACTTCGGCTACATCAAGCGCCAGTCGCCCGACTCCTACCGCACGCAGAACCGCGGCGGACGCGGCGTCAGCGCGATGGCTACCCGCGAGGAGGACGTCGCCGAGACGCTGTTCGTCGCGTCGACACACGACCACATCCTCTTCTTCACCAACCGCGGTCGCGTGCTCCGCAAGAAGGGCTACGCGATACCCGAGTCGGGGCGCACCGCCAAGGGCATGAACATCGTCAATCTCCTGCCGCTCGAGGAGGGTGAACGCGTAAGCGCGATGATACCCGTCCACGAGTTCAGCGACAAGGAGTATCTGGTGCTCACCACAAAGGGCGGCACGGTCAAGCGGATGGTGCTCGACGAGCTGAACACCGCCCGCAAGGCAGGCGTCCGCGCGATAACTCTCGACGAGGGCGACGAGCTCATCGGCGTGCGCAAGACCGACGGCGAGCAGTCGCTGATACTCGCCACCCGACACGGCATGGCGATATGCTTTGACGAGAACGACCTCCGCCCGCTGGGACGCAGCGCGATGGGCGTTCGCGGAATACGCCTCGCAAACGACGACTACGTCGTCGGCGCGGCGCTCGCACGACCGGGCGCGGCTCTGCTCTGCCTGACCGACAACGGCTACGGCAAGCGCACTCCGGTGGAGGAGTACCTGCGCTCGGGCGAACCGCAGAGGCGCGGCGGCAAGGGTCTTACCTGCTGCCGTCTGACCGAGAAGACCGGCGCGGTCGCCGCGATAAAGGTGGTCGACGAGAGCGACGACGTCATCGTGATAAGCGACAACGGCACGCTCATCCGTATGCCCGCCGAGCAGATAAACGTCTACTCGCGCGTGTCGCAGGGCGTGCGCGTGATGCGGCTCACCGACGGCGCACGCGTGATAGGCGTCGCGCGTCTGACAAAGTCGGAGGACGAGCCGACCGAGGGCGCGACCGAGGAGTAATTTGGGTATGAAAAAGGACTTCCCCGAGTGGGAAGTCCTTTTGTTATGCGTTTTTATACGCTACCTCAAAGCTCTGAGCGCGTTGACAACAGCCACCAGGCACACACCGACGTCGGCTATCACCGCGAGCCACATCGGCGCGAGTCCCATCGCCGCGAGCACCAGCACCGCCGCCTTGACCGCGAGCGCCAGCGCCACGTTCTCGCGCACTATCCGCCGCGTCTTGCGACCGCAGGCTATCGCGTCGACTACCTTCTCCGGGTCGCCGCTCATTATCACCGCGTCCGCCGCCTCCACGCTTATGCGGTTCTGGCCGTTCGCCATCGCGATGCCGACGTCCGCCGCGGCGAGCACCGGCGCGTCGTTTATTCCGTCGCCGACGAATATCGTCGCCGCGCCCGACTTTCGCTCGTCGGCTATCGCGCGGAGTTTGTCCTCGGGCAGCAGCTCGGCAAGCACGTTGTCTATCCCAAGCTCGGCGGCGGTCGACTGCGCGGCAGCCTTCGCGTCGCCGGTGAGCATCGTCACTCGCTTCGCGCCGAGCTTCTTTATCGCGTCTATCGCACGGCGCGCGCCCGCTTTCGGACGGTCGCCGAGCACTATCGCGCCGAGGTAGCGGTCGCCGAGCGCGACGTGCACCGCCGTACCCGCCTCGTCCACCGCCGACGCGTCCACTCCCGCGCGCGCCATCAGCGACAGGTTGCCTACCCGCGCCGTCTCGCCGTCCACCGTCGCCTCGAGCCCAAGTCCCGCAAGCTCGCGAATGTCGACCGCGCTCATTGTCGAAGCCGGCGCCGCCGCGATTATCGCGCTGCCTAGCGGGTGGGACGAGCCGCGCTCGAGCGCCGCAGCGGTGGCGAGCAGCTCGTCGGCGGTCGTTCCTTTTGCGGGAAGCACCTTCTTCACCTCGAACGCGCCCTCGGTGAGCGTGCCCGTCTTGTCGAACGCTATGCTGAAATTCTTGCGTCCCAAGGCTTCGAGCGTCGCGCCTCCCTTTACCATTACACCCTTCTTCGCCGCGCCGCCGATACCGCTGAAGAACCCGAGCGGCACCGACAGCACCAGCGCGCAAGGGCAGCTGACTACCAGGAAGGTCAGCGCGCGCACCAGCCAGTCGCTCCACCGTCCGGTCACCGCGCCGCCGACTATCGCCGTGAGCGCCGCCGCAGCCATCACGACCGGCGTGTACACCTTCGCGAATTTCGATATGAACGACTCGGCGGGCGCCTTGTTCTCCTCGGTCTCGCGCAGCAGGTCGACCATCCGCGCCGCCGCGCTGTCCTCCGCCTGCCTCGTCGCGCGCACGGTCACCGCGCCGTCTGTCGACACAAAGCCGCTCAGCAGCTCGCTTCCGACCTCCGCCGCGCGGGGCAGGCTCTCGCCGGTCATCGCCGACGTGTCAAAGCTCGCGCGTCCGCTTATCACCACCCCATCCACCGGAACTCGCTCGCCCGCGCGCACCAGTACGCTCGCGCCTATCGCGACCTCCTCCGCGCGGACGGTGTGGACGTCGCCGTTCTCGTCGAGCAGGTTCGCGGTGTCCGGACGCAGGTCGAGCATCTCCTCTATCGACGCCTGCGACCGCTCGACCGCCTTGTGCTGCAGGAATTCGCCGACCTGAAAGAGCACCACGACCGCCAGTCCCTCGAACGACTCGCCTACCGCGAGCGCTCCCGCCGACGCAACCACCATCAGCAGGTTCTCGTTGAAGATGTCGCCGCGCGCGATGTTTTTCACCATGCCGATGACCAGGTCGTACGCCGCGACTATCCACGCCGCGACGAAGATTATCGTGCGCGCTATCGTCGGCAGGGGCAGGAACATCCCGAGCACTCCGAGCGCCACCGCGACGCCCATCCGCACCCATATCACCCATGCCGCGCCGTGCGCGTGGTCGTGCTCGCAGCCGCAGGAGCAGCCGATGTGCGAGTGGATGTGCTCGTGCTCGTGGTGATGCTCGTGACCGCAGGCGCATGCGTCGCCGTGGTGCTCGTGGTGATGCTCGTGCTCATGTGTGTGAATGTGTGCGTGTTCATGCTCACAAGTGACTATATGTTCACGCTTTTGCGTAGAATTTGCTGTCTTCTCCATGATGCCCAACCCCCTGATTATGGTATACCGTTGTTTATTGTGTCACGCCTCGGTTGCGCACGCTGTCGCCGAAATAACATATCCGTCAGCCAAATCGCTCCCGAGCAAGCGGGGCTTGCTCTCCGCGATTGTGGTGCCGGGTGTTATTTCGCCGGCGTGCCTACCTCGACGCTTCTGTCACGCTTCCGCTATGTGTTCTTTAGCAAGTCGGAATAATCCGTCGACATGGTCGTCGTCGAACGAGTAGCATATCATCTTGCCGTCCCGACGCGCACGAACCAGTCGCGCCGAGCGGAGTATCCGCAGCTGATGGGACACCGCCGTCCGCTCCATCCCGAGCGCCGACGCGAGATCGCTGACGCACAGCTCGCCCTCCGCCAGCGCCGCCAGGATGCGCACCCGCGTCGGGTCGCCGAGCAGCTTGAAAAATTCGGCTATCCGCTCGGTCGTTTCAAACGACGGCAGCGCCTCCCGCACCTGTTCGATAAGCGCCGACGCGTCGTCGGTAAGTTCGCGCTTTGCCATGTTCCGCACCTCCGTAAAACGTGTGAATAACCGTTCACGCGTTTAGTATAACACTTCGCTCCGCGAAATACAATAGGGTTTGCAAAAAAATTTTTCGGGCAAATTCAGGCAGGCGAGTGACGGCGCGTGCACACTATTTCCGCGCAACAAAAAAGAGCGGACGCTCCGCTCTTTTTCATGGCTTATTGCGAGAACTTACGCGATGGCGTTGATTCTCTTAACGAGGCCGGACTTCTTGTTGGCTGCGTTATTCTTGTGAATAATGTTCGCCTGCGCCGCCTTGTCAATCGAGGCAGCCGCCTGATTGTAAAGCTCGGTCGCAAGAGCCTTGTCCCCTGCCTCCACCGCTATCTTGACCTTGCGGATCGAGGTCTTCATGATCGACTTGATGATCTTGTTCTGCTCATTCTTAGCCGCCGTGACCCTGACGCGCTTCTTCGCGGATTTGATGTTCGGCATCCTGTCCACCTCCGTTCTTGATTTGGTTAAACTCTCGGTCGGAAATTTATTATAACACGGTTTTGCCGAAATTGCAACTATAATTTTGCAAAAAAGCGCAAAAACTTTAGTCAAACGATTAGCTGAAATCGTCAAAAAACACCGCAAGGAGGAATTACAATGCCGATACGCACCGACCTGGCGATGGAGAGCCTGAGCGCCGGCGGCTCGGACGCGGGACGGCTTCGCGGCGTGCGCTCGACCGAGCGGCTTCGCGACGGCTTCCATGTGACCGAGGTGGAGATACTGGACGACGACGGCGCTCGCGCGGTCGGCAAGCCGATAGGCTGCTATGTGACGCTCGACTGCGGTCGGGTCACGCCGGAGAACTTTTCCGCGACCGCAAACGCGCTTGCCGACGAGCTGCGACCGTTCCTACCGTCGGACGAGCGCGCGCCGGTGCTGATGGTCGGGCTCGGCAACCGCGCGGTGACGCCGGACGCGCTCGGACCGCTCGCCGCCGAGCACACGATGATAACCCGCCACCTCGCGCTCGCGCAGCCGGACAGGTTCGGCGAACTGCGACCGGTCGCGGCGCTGTCCCCCGGGGTGCTCGGCACGACCGGCATTGAGTCGCAGGAGCTCATCTTCGGCGCGGCGGAGCGGGTGAAGCCGTCGGCGGTGCTGGCGGTGGACGCGCTCGCGAGCGCATCGGTCGAGCGGCTCTGCTCCACCGTGCAGATCTCGTCGAGCGGCATCGTGCCCGGGTCGGGGGTGGGCAACAGCCGCGCGGCGCTGGACGAGTCGACGCTCGGCGTGCCGGTGATAGCGGTGGGCGTGCCGACGGTGGTCGACGCGGCGACGATAGCAGAACAGCTCTGCGGCTCGCCTCCGTCCGACGACCGCTACGGCGCGATGTTCGTCACCCCGCGCGAAATAGACAGGCAGGTGGGCGAGATGGCGCGGCTGATAGGCACGGCGGTATCGGTCGCGCTGCACGGTGTGGATGTCGACACCGTATCCGCCTGGCTGGCATGAAACGGTGAGGTAGACGCATAGGCGGACTAACGCGCAACCGGCTAACGCCGCGAGGAGGTGCGCCCCGCGTAACCCGCAGCGGATTGCCGGTAGGCGTTAGGACGGCGTAATGCGTCCAACCGAACCGTGACAGGGCAAAAAATAACAGAGTGGAATAAATCCACTCTGTTATTACAAATCGTTGTTGCAGCTTAGAACAGATAGCGGTAGGGATTGACCGGCGTGCCGTTGATGATTATCTCAAAGTGGCAGTGCGGTCCGCTCGATTTTCCGGTCGAGCCGACGTAGGCTATCGTGTCCCCCTGGTCGACATACTGCCCGACCTTGACCGCGAGCTTCGAGTTGTGGGCGTACAGCGTCTTATATCCCGAGCCGTGGTCGATTATCACGCAGTTGCCGTAGTTGCCCTTCCAACCGGAGTAGATGACCTTGCCGCTGTAACTCGCGCGGACCTTGCTTCCCGCCGCGCCCGCAAAGTCGATGCCGGTGTGGTTGTCGGCGCGTCCGCGATAGGTGCGCCAGCCGAAGGTGCTGGTTATCTGCTTGTATCCCGGGAAGGGGAGGATGAAGTTGCGCGTGCCCAGCGTGATGACCTCGGTCACCGGCTCGGAGGTTATCTCCTCGCTCGTGACAACGCGCTCGCTCTCCTTGCCGTTGATGTAGACCACATCGTAGGTGATGAGCTTCGAGCCGTCCGCACCGCGCGTAGTGACGAAGCTGTCGCCGTCCCAGTAGGCGGACGAGTAGTTGTACTGCACGTCGTGCTCTATCGTCTCGGTCGCCTGCTCGGTCTTAGTCACCTTAATCGACATCAGCGGTATCGCCTCGCCGACCGACAGCACGTCGCCCGCGGCAATCGAGCTCGCGTCCACGCCCGGGTTCAGCTCGAGCAGCGTCTCCTCGCTCATGCCGTGGCGCGCCGCGATGTCGCTGAGAAGGTCGCCCTCCTGCACGGTGTAGGACATCTCCTCCACCGAGTTGGAGTGGATTATCTCGCCTATCTCCTCGAGACTCTTTTCGTTGGATGCCGCCGTATACTGGAGCGTGACCGCCACGTCCTCGAGCAGCTCGACGCTTGCGTCGGCGCTCTCGCTGCGCTCCGCACGCTTGACAAGTCCGTCGGTCATCGCCTGAAGCGCGGCGCCGTCAGGGTTCGCGCCGATAACCACGCCGTCCACCGTCAGAACGTACATCTGGGTTATCTCCTCGATGTCGCTGAACAGCGCGCGCTCGACCTCCGCCGAGTTCAGCTCCTTCGACCCGCCCTGTCTGGCGAAGATGTCCAACTGATAGCTCACGTCGGTCTTTATAATGTAGGGATAGCCGAGGATGGTGGAAGCCTTTGCCTCGACGCTCTCGATAACTTCGCTGAATTCCTCGCGGTCGCGGACATAGCCGACCGGCTCGCCGTCCACGAAGACCTCAAGTCCCACGCCGATGAACGCGCTGGCAATAACTATCGCGACAGCCGCGCAGAGCACCATGATGCCCGCCGAACGCGGCAGCGCCTCGTGGCTCGTCCGCTCGGACGCGGCGGCGCTCACCCTCTCGAACCTGCGGCGCAGTCCGGTCATCGTGCGCTCTGCCGCGCTTCTTACGACCTCGGCGGCGGCGCGGACGACAACTCCCGCGCGGCGAAGCGGACGGGGAAGCACGCGGCGCTTTCCGCTCGTCTCCGGCGCAAATTCGGGCGATGGGCTATTGATATTATCTGTGCCTTGTGGTATTATCTTCTCGACCATAGCTTCTCCTTTTGTGCTCCTATCTCATATGCGAATGGGCGATTATTACGCTCCCGTTACAACCGAAATCGAAAAGGTTACAAATTGGTAACAAAGACATGATACCTCATTATGGCGGAAAAGTCAAGCATTAACCGCCCTGTTTTTCCGAATTTATCATTTGAACTTTGCTTTTTCGCGTTTTCCACACACTTTTCCACAAGTTTTCCACAGATTTTCCACAAGGAGGCACACATGGATCTGCAAAAAGATTTCCACTCTGTTACAATAGAGGAAGCGCTTTCATCGGTCGACAGCCATCGCGAGGGTCTGGACGCGCGGGAGGCTCAGACCCGCCGCACGCTGTACGGAGCGAACCTGCTCGACGAGGGCAGGAAGCGTCCGCTTATAATGAAGATAGTCGACCAGATAAAGAACCCGATGATACTGGTGCTCATCGCGGCGGCGATAATCAGCGGCGCGTTCGGCGAGTGGGTGGATATGCTGATAATCTTCGCGGTGGTCGCGCTGAACACGGTCATGGGCATAGTGCAGGAGGGCAAGGCGGACGCGGCGATAGAGGCGCTCAAGTCGATGTCCGCGCCGCACGCGAAGGTGCTTCGCAACGGCGAGGTGTCGATAGAACCTGTGGAAAACCTCGTGCCCGGCGACATCGTGGAGATAGAGGCGGGGGACAGCATACCCGCCGACCTGCGGCTCATCGAGAGCGCGTCGCTCAAGGTGGAGGAGGCGGCGCTGACCGGCGAGAGCCTTCCCGCCGAGAAGGACGCGTCGGCGCTGCTTTCAAACGACGCTCCGCTCGGCGACCGCGTGAACATGGCGTACAGCGGCACGTCGGCGGTGTACGGACGCGGCAAGGGCGTGGTGGTGTCCACCGGAATGAACACCCAGGTCGGGCGGATAGCCGGCTCGCTGCTCACCGCCGCCGACAAGGAGACCCCGATACAGAAGAAGCTCGCCGAGCTGTCGAAGATACTGACGATACTCGTGCTCGGCGTGTGCGTGGTGATAATGGGCGCGACCGTCCTGCGCGACTGGCAGGCGGGCACGCTCAGCCTGCCCCGCGTGGTCGACGCGTTCCTGCTGGCGGTGTCGCTCGCGGTGGCGGCAATACCCGAGGGACTGCCCGCCGTTATGACGATAGTCATGGCGATGGGCGTTCAGCGGATGGCGGACCGCGGCGCGATCATAAGGAAACTGCCCGCCGTCGAGACGCTCGGCTGCACCGACATAATCTGCTCGGACAAGACGGGCACGCTCACCCAGAACCGTATGACGGTGGTCGAACTTGCCACCGCCGAGGGGCTGTTCGACGACCTGACCGCAGGCAGCGCGGCGGAGGACAGCGTCGCCAAGTGGGTGGTGGAGGCGATGGCTTTCTGCAACGACACCCACCGCTCGGAGGACACGCTGGTCGGCGACCCGACCGAGACCGCGCTTGTCGCCTACGCCGACAAGGTGGGCTATCCGCTCGAGCATCGGCTGTCCGCGTCGCCGCGCGTCGGCGAGTTCCCGTTCGACTCGGAGCGAAAGCTGATGAGCACATTCCACTCGACCGGCGGCAAGTTCATACAGTACACAAAGGGCGCGCCGGATATGCTGCTCGACCGCTGCGACAGCGTGATGACCGCCGCCGGCATCGTCCCGATAGACGATACGGCCCGCGCGTCGCTTCGCGGCATAAACGACCGTATGGCGTCGCAGGCGCTGCGGGTGCTGGCGTGCGCGATGGCTGTCCGCGACACGCTGCCCTCCGACATGGCGCATGGCGAGAGCGGACTCACCTTCCTCGGCATGGTGGGCATGATAGACCCCGCGCGTCCGGAGGTGAAGGACGCGGTCGCGGTCTGCCGCGCGGCGGGCATCCGTCCCATAATGATAACCGGAGACCATCGCACCACCGCCGTCGCCATCGCGCGCGACCTCGGCATCCTCGACGACGAGCACCTCGCGATAACCGGCGCCGAGCTGGACGCGATGAGCGACGAGGAGTTCGCCGAGAGCGTCGACCGCTACTCGGTCTACGCGCGCGTCAGCCCCGAAAACAAGGTTCGCATCGTCGAGGCGTGGAAGGCGCGCGGCAAGGTGGTGGCAATGACCGGCGACGGCGTGAACGACGCGCCCGCCCTGCGCCGCGCGGACATCGGCGTCGGCATGGGCATCACCGGCGCGGACGTGACCAAAAACGTCGCGGATATGCTGCTCACCGACGACAACTTCGCCACGATAGTCGTCGCGGTGGAGGAGGGCAGAAAAATATACTCGAACATGCGCAAGTGCGTGCAGTTCCTGCTCGGCTCCAACCTGAGCGAGGTGCTGAGCGTGCTCGTCGCGACGCTCTGCGGGTTCCCGCTGCTGCACACCGTACAGATACTCTGGATAAATCTGATAAGCGACACGCTGCCCGCGCTGGCGCTCGGCGTGGAGAAAGCCGAGCCCGACTCGATGAAAGTCCCGCCGCGCAGCAGTGACGAGGGAGTGTTCTCCGGCGGAGTGGGCTTCAGCGTCGCCTATCAGGGCATCTACCTCGCGGCGATGACGCTCATCGCGTACTTCATCGGCAAGGCGGTCTCGCCGGATGTCGCGAACTCGATGGCGTTCTGCACGCTCACCTTCTCGCAGATGCTCCACGCGCTGAACGTGCGCAGCCTGTCCGGAAGCCTGTTCAAACTGGGACTGTTCACAAACAAGCTGATGCTGCTCGCGGTGTTCGGCTCGATAGTGCTCACCGTCGGCATAACGATGATACCCGGGCTGAACGTGATATTCCACCTGAAAGCGCTCGCGCTGTGGGAGTGGGCGATAGTCGCGGGACTGTCGGTGTCGGTGATACCGTTCGTCGAACTGCTGAAGGTGGTCAAGAGGAAGCTGGGTATCGGCAGGCGGTAAGACCTTGAGGCTACTCGTCCCAAACCCTAATTCGATTTCATCCCAACCTTTCGACCTTGGGGGGACTCCGCGTCCCCCAACCCCCCCGCCTTCTTTTGAACGCCCAAAAGAAGGCAAAAGGGCGCCAAAGGGGGCTTCTAAACGAAGCCAGCCCCCTTTGGAATCCCCCGCGCAACGCAAGTACAGCAACAGGACGAAATTGGGATGACGCACCGCTAGGTCGCTTGCGGCGCCGATGCGCGACCCCTGCTTCTCCTGTGACCGCTGCCGCTCCCTCGATGTTGCCGCAGGCTTGCAAATGTTTCACGTGTAACAATGGTTGCGGGCAGATGCACACACCACGCGCACAACCTTGCGGTGAACCGATAGGGGCAGCGGGTTGGGCGCGGAAAATGTGAGCGGTCAGCGAGGTGGAGGGTAGGTCGGTTCGACGCGGTATGCGGTGGCGTATATGGTGGATGCGGTACGGACGACGCACAAATTTGCGGTTCGCAGGGTCAGTTGGACGACGTAGAACAAAAAATGCCCTTGGGGGTTCTTAGGGGACAGTGCATAAAGAAAAGGACTATCAGACTTTCTGATAGTCCTTTTCGCAC
>ERZ808040.664-NODE-664-length-28098-cov-5.773955_pt1 | contig 28098 bp, 19 predicted proteins | sample MGYA00380191_ERZ808040 | MGnify/ENA primary metagenome ERZ808040 (study PRJEB31490, sample SAMN06133395) | mouse gut metagenome | isolation source: J6 | host: mice | place: China: Chengdu | collected 2015-05 ...
CTGTCAGGATTTTTAACAGCGTGGATTTTCCGCAGCCGTTCGGCCCGATAATGCCGATGCGGTCGGTGGAGAGCAAAATGTAGGAGAAATCGTCAATGTATGTTTTCCCGTCGTAGCTTTTTGTGATATGGTCGAGGACGATTGTCTTTTTCCCAAGGCGGGACGAGAGGGCATTGATCGCAATCTGCCCGTCGGTTTCGGGTTTTTCGCGGTCGCGCAGTGCCTCAAAGCGCCCGATGTGCGCTTTTTGTTTGGTGGAGCGTGCCCTTGCGCCGCGCAGCATCCATTCTAACTCCGTGCGGAACAGGCTTTTGGCCTTGCGCTCCGTTGCCGCCGCCATCTCCTCGCGCTCTGCTTTTAATTCGAGGAAGCGCGAGTAATTGGCTGCGTAGGAGTAGAGTTTCCCTTTGTCAAGTTCCACGATGCGGTTGGTCACGCGGTCGAGGAAATAGCGGTCGTGTGTGACCATGATAAATGCCCCGGAAAAAGCATTCAGATAGTCCTCGAGCCATTCCGTCATGGCGGCATCCAAATGGTTGGTCGGCTCGTCGAGCACTAAGAGGTCAGCGGGCAGCAGCAGGGTGTGCACGAGCGCCGCGCGCTTCTTCTGCCCGCCGGAAAGAAGGCCTGCCGTCCGGTCGGGATCTGGGATATCCAGTTTTGCCAGCATTGCCCGCGCTTCACCGGTTATGTTGCGGTATTCCTCCAGCGCCGAAAGCCCGGCGGTGACATTTTCAAGGATGGTCTTGCCCTCCTCAAATACCGGGGTCTGCGGCAGGTAGGCAACACGCAGTCCCTTCGTCTTTGTGACTGTGCCGGAATCCGCTTCCCCGCATCCGGCAATGATCTTTAACAGCGTGGATTTTCCGGTGCCGTTGATGCCGATCACGCCGATACGTTCCCCTTCGTTGATGCCGAGGCTGATATCACCGAGCAGTGTGCGGTCGGTAAAACTTTTCTCAACATGCTCCATAGTCAGTAAATTCATATAAAATCTCCGTTTCTGCAAATTCCGATCATCGAAGCATCATTGTGGAAGGCGTGTAACCCATTACCTGCGCGGCGGCTTCCTCGGCGGAAATCTCCCCGTTTAAGTACGGGGCAAGGACGGCTCCGAAGGCTTCTCTCAGTTCTGTATTTTCTGCGTAAACCGTGTCCGCGGCCGCAAGGCAGCGGGTCAGCTGTGCAAGGTTATCTTCCATGATACCGCCGTTGACAAACGCCTCAACCGCGGCGGTCTGCATCGGGATGCCAAGCCCTACATTTGCCTGTTGCACGGAGTCGGAATACAGCGTGCGCAGGAAGTCTTTTGCGGTCTTGATGCGAGGGCTTTTGCTGTTGATGCCGACAATGCCGCGCGGGAGGAAATGCCCTGCCGCCCCGGAAAATGCGGTGTCGGTATCCTTTATGGCGAAAAGAAAATTCAGGAAGTCCGTTTCTGAGCGGATTGGTACGATACCGGTCGGGTTTTCTTCTGACGGCATGCCGAACCACCCGGCGGATTGATTTTCCTGCCCACTGCCGTCTGCTGCCGCATCATCCGGCGCTGTACTTGCGGTGTCATCCCCTTCTTTGCCGGTTGCGCCGGAAAGTTTGGCGGCAGATGGCAGAAGAGTCAGCATTTTCAGGAGCGAATCCTCGTTAATGCTGTTGTCGGTAAGGTAATCTTCGTCGTAAAAACTCGCGAGCAGTGCAGCAAGTTCCTCGGCGGTCATTTTTCCGAGAACCGGTGTGCCGAGGCGGTCCGAAAGGGAGGCGAGTGCTTCAAAGCTTGCGTTATTCTCTGTTATTCCCTTTGGCCCATACATCAGATAAATATCAAATTTCGCAGGTGTCACAAAAATCTTTGTCTGTGCCATCGCGTTGGTGATATTGCCGTAAAGGCCGGCGGACGTGTAGAGGGGCTTCATCAGGTCACTGATATTTTCAAACAGGCCGCTGTCCATATAACTCTGGTAATCAAGCTCGTCGCAGACAAGGACATCAATGGTGTCCTGCCCCTGCAGCTCCCGCTGAACCTGACTGCGGTAAGCTTCAATACCGAGCGAGGGATCTTCTTCGTGCGCCACACGGTAACGGACGCGCAGGGAAGGGTTGCTGTGCTGGAATGCCGCTGCGGCTTCCGTGATAACAGCGCTGCGCTCGTAGGAGAGGATCGTGAAATCCGAGCGGTTCAGCTTTTCGTCCTCCTCCTCCGTGCGCCTGCTGTACATCGTCATGTACCTGCTTCCCGCGGTATCTTTGCTGAACATATAGAGTGCGTCCGCAGTCGCGATCAGATTTTCCCCGGTAATGGACGGGCGGCCGAAAATACAGTCAAGCCCTTCCATCAGTTTTGACCATGAACTGACCGCGAAATCGTAGGCAAAAATCCCGTCCTGGCAGGAAAGATAAAGCAGACGGTCATGTGAGAGCAGGCGGAAATCCATAAGTTCGTATTCGCTTTCCCTCTCGGAAAACTCTATTTTCCGGTCACGGAAGGAAAGGGAGCCCACTGCCTTACCGTCTCCGATGCTGTACGGGATGACCGCATTGCAGCCTTCGCCAAGCAGATAGAGGTAATCGCCGTCCGAAGCGATACCCCCTGCCGCGGCGTTTGTACCTTTGGCGAACAATGTGCCGTTCGCGAGGGAGTAAGCATAGGAATCGGAAAGTTCGTCGGTAAAACAGATCATATTATCCTGAATGAAAAATGTCTGTATCTGGATTGGGCGTTCTTCCTCGTCTGTTTTGTAGAGGCCGCGCACATTGATGCGGGAGATTACCCGGTCTGTCCCGACGCGCATGATATCGTCGCAGACAGGGGGAACTGCTGACAGATCATGGACAAGGAAATAGACGCTACCGGTGTCGGCGTATGCCAGCATACGTACCTGTTTTGAGGTGTTGGAAAAATATTCCAGCGCCATCCAGTCGGACTCTGACTCATCCCATTTCAGTTCTTTGTTAAGTACATATTTTTTGTAGCCCATTACCATGCTCCGGTCCTCGTTGTAGAGGATGGTGTAGAGTTCCACCGCGTCGTCCAGTCCGCGGACTAGCTGCAGGAATTCTTCCCCGCCGTCCTTATTGATGACCGGGAGGGTGATGGAGGTTTCCTTGTAGCTTCCCTGATAAGGAGCGTCGTTCGCCGGTGGATCCGGCCTGTTTTTAATCTGGATACCCAGATATACACAGCCTAGCAGCAGGATGGCGATCAGTGCCAAGACTGTGATCTGTTTGCCACGTCCCATAATACCCAACCTTCCGTTTCATAATATTTTTGTTTAAATTTGTTTTGCGTGGATGAAAACACATGCACACGGTTCGCCATGGTAAATGTCCTCCTTCGTCGGACGGCGAACCGGCGCAGGTATGATATCAGAAGATATTAAACCATGTTCTCCGAACATGTTCCCCTGCGGGGCATGCACATGATTTGCCGATGAAACTGTCCTCCCTCCGGTCGGACGGCAAATCAGCGCAGGTATAATATCAAAAGATATTATACCATAAAATTGGAAGTGTTACCATAAAAATTATCATAAATGTGAAGGGGGCGGCATATCGTCTAACGGAAGCGGAGGTATGCTGTTTGGCAGGCAGGCCGGAAAGGGAGGAAGATATGTCGGATTATCGGAGATGGATTTCTTATATTTACGCGTATGAAAACGGGATAAAAAAGCGGAACGCGGGGTACGCGAAGCTCGAACTCAAGGACGGGAGGCTGACAATGACACTTCATGTCACGCCGGACGGCAGGGAAGGAAATTACCGCGTGTGCCTGTATAAAAGCCAGTCCGGGCGCGGGGAAGGGGTACTGCTTGGGAATGTGGATAAAAAACAGGGTGGGAACGGTGTCCGTTTTGTGGAGGATGCGGCGGATTTGAACGGGAGCGGACTTTTGTTTCAGGAGATGAACGGTCTGCTTTTGTACAATGAGCGCGGGAAATATCTGATTTCTTCTTGGGAGGATGAGCCTGTCCAGATCCCGGTCGTGCAGGAGGTCATTGCATTGCTGGAACAAGGACAAGTGGACGCGCGCGGGGCGGCAGGGGATGAGAGGGAAGATAGAGCCGTAACCGGCGCGGCATGGGAGGCTGCCAGACAGAGTAGGGAAACTGGCCAATCCGGGGAAAACGCGGTGGTGGAAACCGCGGGGGGAACAGAGCGCGGGGCTGCGGGGACACCATCGGCGGAGGGAGCGGGAAGCACAGAACAAGCCGTGGCGGAAACTGCGGAAGGGGCAGTGAAGGAAACTGCGAGAAAAACGTGGGTAGAAGCATTGGAGAACGCGAAAAGAGCTGCAATGGATAGCGCGAACAAACCAAAGATGAAGGGAAGCAGGGCGGTGCAGGAAACAGATGGGAAATCTGCCGGGGAAGCCGACAGGAGGGAAGGAGAAGAGGTGTCTGCAGCAGCAGTGGAGGGGACAACCACAGCCGCTGCAGAAAACGAGGTGGGCGCGACAGGCCAGGACCCTGCGGTTCCAAACTCTCCGGAGGAAGCGGGGGCCAACAGCAAAACCGCAGGGATGTTCCGCACCGAGAGTGTGGAAGCCGTCACCCTGTCTGACGACATAAAAAACGCGCCGGAAAGCGGGGAGGCGGCAGACGGACTCCATGCCTGCACAGTTCCGGCATCCGCTGTCGGTGATACATGGCAGCAGGAAGAAACATCAGGTTCGTTCTCCGGGCAGGATACGGCAAAGCAGACAGGGCAGCAAGATCCGGTGGCAGCCGGGGGAATGGTCAGCACAGATGGGAGTGAAAATGCGCGGGAGAGTGGGGCGGCACAGGTGCTGGGACGTTTGGAAAGCCGCATTTTTTCCTGCCTGCCTGCCATGTATCCGTTCGAGCATCAGGAGTTTGAGCGCAGTGTGCGCATGGAACCTCAGGATCTGGGGCTTTTACCGCGCGAGATGTGGAAATACGCGGGAAACAGTTTTCTTTTGCATTCTTATTACGCGTATCACCACATGCTCTTTGTGCGGAAGGTGCGCGGCAGGGAGCGGAATTGTTTCCTCATGCTGCCGGGGGTATACAACCCGAAGGAACAGCACATGGCACAGCTGTTTGGGTTTTCGCGTTTCTGCCCGGTTCGCAAAAAAGCCCTGCAGCAGGGAGATTTCGGGTACTGGTACATGGAGGTGTGCTTCCCGAAAGAATCCTGAGAGAGGCCTGCGCTACCTCCCGTACGGGCTGTCAAATTCCGCTTCCGCTTTCTTCACTGCGTCCTCCAGTGTGAGCCCTGTGAAATAAGGCGCATTGAGGTAGCGGCCGGATTTCCCGTCATCGACAAAAGCGCCGACGGCAATGCCCGGGATTGCGCTCTCCGGTGCGTTTGGCGCGTAAGGGCCGCCGAGGTCGGTACGGCACCAGCCCGGATCCGTCAAGTTGATCAGCACATTTGTTCCCTGAACCGTAGAGCCGAGGTCTATGGTAATTTTATCGAGGGCAGCCTTGCTCGCGCTGTAACCTGCCTGTTGTGGTTCAAGGCGGATCCCGCTTGTTGTGTTGATGATCCGCCCAAAGCCGTTTTCGATCATGCGCGGCATGAAATGATAACAGATCATCGCGGGTGCGGTGCAGTTGATCTTAAAACTTTCCGTGTAATCGGACGGGGGTGTTTTGAAATAGTCGTTCCGGTAAGCAATCTGCAGCCCGGCATTATTCATCACAATATCAATCCGCACGCCGAGGGCATCAATATCGGAAAGCATTTTTTCCACGGCAGAAAGGTCGGAAAGCTCTGCATGTACGGCGTGGGCCAAGACCCCAAGAGCCTTAACCTCCTTCATGATTTTTTCGGTGTGTTCCGGCGTGCGGCTGTGGAGAACAAGGTTGCAGCCCTGTCCTGCCATAAATTTTGCGGTAAGGGCACCGATGCCCCTGCTTGCGCCTGTGATCAGCGCCCATTTTCCTCTTACATTAACCATAATAACACTCCTTTTCGTAATTTATAATGTTATGCCAATACATCTCTGATTCCGGTGCGGCTGGCTGCCCCCGCTTGAAGATGCGGCATAATTTTCGTGTCAGCGCTGCTGCGGGAATATGTCGCCCTCAAGCAGCGAATAGCGCAGATGGTCGCGGTATTTTCCGCCGATCGGCGCGAAGCCGCGCACCGTACCTTCCGGCATGAAGCCGAGGCGTTCCATCAGCCGGAGAGAGTTCGCATTTTCCGGCAGGATATTGGCTTCCATGCGATGGAGGCGGTAGAAAAAGAAAACTTTTGGGATCAGGAAGCGCAGTGCTTCCGTCATATAGCCATGCCCCGTAAAATCCCGGTCCAGACGGTAGCCGAGACGGCAGCAGGCACAGGAGGGCGGGGAAAGCTCGATATGCGTGAACGATGCGGTTCCGAGCGGTAACTTATAGCCGGACAGAAAAAAATAGTAGCGGACGGCATGGGAGTGCAGATACTGTACGGATTCCGCGGCAAGCGTGCGGCGCTGGTATTCCGCCGTAAAGTATTCGGGCGGATGATCCATTTCCCAAGGGGAGAAATGCTCCCAGTTTCTGCCGTAAAATTCCGTTGTCAGTGCGGCATCCTCCTCATTTAAGATTTTTAGTTCCATACGGTCGGTTGTGTAGGTAAAGAGCATACGTCCTCCTTTTGAGCGGGGTGCGGGGTGCTGACGCGGAATTGTGCTTATCTGGCGCAAATCTTCCGCAGAACTTGGCATCGGACGGCGGAAAGCGGTTTTCGGGAAGCCCTAACAAATCCCACGCAGCCCGACTGTGCCAAAATGTGGTTCGAGCAATTCAAGGAAGCCATTTAATTCCACGGCAGAGTAGCCGGTAAGCGCCGTGAATGTTTTGGAGAAGGAGCAGATCATGCTGCCGTCCGTTTTCAGTGCCTGAAGGTAATAGGCACGCGCGCCGTGAAGCCATTCGCCGATGGAGGAAAATGTGGCGGCATCATGCAGCTCGCGCACGACGGTCGTGCGGAATTCATAGGGGATGCCCGCCCGCATGATAAGGTCAGCGCTCTTTGCGACCGCATCCGTTTGGAAATCTTTTATGCCGGCGGCCTCGGCATAGCGGGAAAGCGAGGATTTGATGTCCATAGCGATGTAATCGGCAAGCCCCTCCGCCACGATTTGGCGCAGCAGGGCAGGGTTCGTGCCGTTGGTATCAAGTTTGACAAGATACCCCTGTGCCTTGATTTTTCCCAGGAATCCGGCAAGATCCGGCGCAAGGGTTGGCTCTCCGCCTGTCACGCAGACACCTTCGAGCGTTCCCTGCCGCTTTTTCAGGAAATCAAAGAATTCTTCTCCGGATATCTCCGGCTGTGTGCCGGGAAACAGCACGAGCGGGGCGTTATGGCAGAACGGGCAGCGCATGTTACAGTGCCCGGTGAATACCGTGCAGGCGATGTGTCCCGGAAAATCCAAGAGTGTCAATTTGTTAAGACCGTGTATTTTCATATTCCCCTCTCATTCTGTTGCGGGTGCGGCACCCTGAAAAATTTCGGGCTGTATCTTTCCCGGGTTTCGCGGCGGCAGCTTACGGGTGCTGCAGATGTATTTTTGGCTGCACGCGGACAAAATCATGCTGTGGGCTTGGCGGTCAATCATCAGGGACGGATTCGGGAGTTTGCCGGAGTTTCCGGAAAAAACCGCTTAAAAGTGCGGCGCATTCTTCCCTGCACACGCCTGCTGTGACTTCGCACTGGTGGTTGAAGCGCGGGGTCTGCAGGATATTTAAGATGGATCCCGCACAGCCTGCTTTCGGGTTCATGGTGCCGATTACAACACGGGGGATGCGCGCCTGCACGATCGCACCGGCGCACATCGGGCAAGGTTCCAGGGTGACGTAGAGCGTGCAGTCTTCCAGCCGGAAGTCCCGGTATTTTTTTGCTGCCTCCTCAATGGCAAGCGTTTCCGCATGGGCGAGGACGGAGGCGTTTTGGTTTCGCATATTGCAGGCACCCGCGATGATCTCCTCCCCGTGCGCGATGACGCAGCCAATCGGGACATCCCCTGCCGCCGCTGCCATTTCCGCCAGTTTCAGGGCTTCCCGCATGAAACGGATGTCAGATTCTGCGGCGGCGGGCAGGCAGGTGATGTCGGATGGCAGGACAGATACTTCCGGCAATTCCCGGAAAAAGGGGGCGGGATTGGATCGCTCTGTCGTTTTTCCGGAAAGGGATTGTGGTTCCTGATGGCGGGAAACGTGTTTTCCGCTGTCGTTATCCAGAGTGTTTTCTCCTTGTTTCCCGGATTCCGTGATCACGGTATACCCCGGCATCTTTCCGGACTTTTTTGCCCCATATTTGGACGCGCCGCGTTCCACGATGGTCACCGCGGTAAAGGTATATGCGGCAGTGCCGTCCTCCGTGCGCACCGGGGAAGCACAAAGGTCAATTTCGCCGCGCAGGCGGTAGACGCAATGTCCCCAGACCGGGGAAAGTTTTTCATCCTTCCCGAATTCGACCGTCCCGACCGACCAATCCCCTTTCGGCAGCTTGATAAGACATCCGCTGAGGCGGGCAATGCCGTTTTCAAGCTCCGGTTTCCGGGCGCACATATAGTTCAGCGCGATATGGTTTTCAGCCTTTTGGAAAGTAAATTTGGAGGTCAGTTTCACAAATTTTTCGCCGACGTTTCCGGTGCGCGTGTAACCAAGCAGGCCGCAGGATTTCGGATAGGCCGTCCCACAGATACAGCGGAAACCATTTTCGGAAAATGTGGTGCTCTCCACACCGAATTCTGCTCCGTCCTGCTGCATGTAGCCGTTGATTTCCGGCAGGTTATGGTAGGAGGATTGCATGGTCCAGATCGTGTAGCGGCGGTCGGAGAAGGTATCTTTCGTGTATTCGCCAACACCCACATCAATCAGGAGCGGCGAACCGTCCGCATAGACGACCACGTTGCCGCAGTCATTGTGGTTGTGGTTTTCGCCGTTGTGACCACCCTTAACGGCAACACAGAAATGCTCGTTACGGAAAATCCCGACCGACAGGGAGCCGATTTGTTCCTGAGCCTTGTGGGCGGGCTCCCCGGTGCAGTGCTCTATGGCATCCGAAGCAAGCGCGGCGTTTAGTACCGCCCGGAAATCCATATTATCCCGCAGGGTCGGGTCGGGCGAGGAAGCCTTCTGCCTGCGGTGCAGGTAAGCCCCAAATTTTGTGAGTTCCGGCAATCCGCCCGTACAACCCATAGCGAAAATCATGGAGGCGTTCGGGGCAAAGCGCGCGGCACAGTCCGCAAAGTTGACATAGTAGCTGCCCGTTAAATGCACTTTATAAATGAAGGAATACATTCGGGCAAGTTTTGCGGCATCAAAAGACTGCCAGAGCCCGCACTCAAAAAAATGCCCGACGGAATGCTCCCAATACTGTGCCCCTTCGTCACAGCCGCCGTCATCCGGGTAATCCGAGAAATAATTGTTCAGGGAGGCGAGGCAGCTTTCAGCGATCGCGCAAAGCTGCGGCAGGCGTTTTTGCGGGAGGAAGGCGGAGAGGGGGGAGGGAGGCTGCCCCGTGGGAAGAGAATGGGCGGGGGATCCTGCCTGTACCTCCACGTTGTCATGCCGCACTGGCGTGTCAGTGAAACATGGCTGGGGCAAGGTGCTGCCGTACTGTTCTGATGTGCCCTTAAGCAGCGTTTTTGCTGTTGTGCCGGTTTGCTGTGCCGCGGCGCAGCAAACTCCTTGCCGCACCGTCCCGCTGTCGCACCAGGGCAGTGCGTCCGGCAGTATGGCACGCACACATTCCAAAACGCCGTGGATGCACCAGGGAGTCCAGTTGGACGGCACTTTTCGGCGGTTTTGTCCAAGGTCGCGCCACCAGTAGTCATGTGTGAGGAACGGCAGGAAAATGCGCGTGTCAATCGCCTGCCAGATTTGTTTCTGCAGGGCGGGGGCAAGGGGCAGGCGCGCCGAGATCATGGCGAGTGCCGCCGCAGTCTGGGAGGAGAACAGGTCAATGTTTTCTTCATCCCCTTCCGGCAGCCTGCCGCCGGAATGCGCGGGGAGTACCCAGGAGGGTTCTGTCAGGGTACAGGCTATGATGCGCGTAAGCTCCGGCAAAAAACGTCCCTCCCCCTCGCAGAGTTCGCCGAGTGCGAGACGGTTTAACAGCCTGCGGCGGCGGAAATTCACGCCCTCGTAGTGGACACGGTTGCCGCTGCGGGAAAATTCCGTGTATAATTCCTCGTTCAAATCCCCGGCATCCGTGCCAAGGCAAGCTTCTGCCTCGCGTATGGCGGCGGAAAAAAAGGCAGGGGAGAGAGTCGTTTTAAAATCTACTGTCTTTGCCATGTCCATAATGCTCCTTTTTCCCGCCGCCGGAAAACCGCAGGATGATATACGGGCCGGCGGCGGATTGCTTTGCTAAAATCATAGTATAGGATTGGGGAAAAGTCAATGGCTTCAAAATACCGTAAAAAGGTTTTTATAGGGAAGTGTTTTGCGGCATTTAAAAGAGAATACATACGTAAAAAACAGGAAATCTTACCTGCCGTTGCCGCAATACTGCAGGACAGAAGGATGATCCGGTTTATGTCCCCGTGCCGGATGGGAAATGTTGTGGAATTGTAACATTTTACCCGGCTCTATAAAACCGTGAAGTCAGGAGCAGGACAATGACCTGGGATCCCCAGATAAAATCCTTTTATCCCACCTTGACAAACTTCCCAAAATAAAGTATACTAAAACACGCATCCGTTTGCCGGGTGCAGATATTTTACAATTTTAAGTCAAAAAGTTTCCGCGCAGCCGGGGAGATAGCGGTGCCCTGTACCTGCAATCCGCTATAGCAGGGGTGATGGCGCGCCGAGGGTGATGCTCTGTGGAGCCGCCCTCTGTAAGCGATGTTGACGTTTGGGTCTTACGCAATGGGAATTCATGAACCGTGTCAGGGCAGGAATGCAGCAGCACTAAGTGGACACTTCCATGTGCCGTGAGGAAGCCTGAGCCGAGTTGGCTGCAGAGGTAACGTCTGTGGGGGTCATTCGAAGCGGGTCGCGCGGAATTTATTTTTCTCCGTTTCCGGAATTTTGTACCCGCGGAAAATAAACCTATAAATATGCATTGTGGATGGCACATAAAGATAGTATTTATTGTAAAGAGTTATTTCAGGAACCGGATAGGGTATGCAGAATAACCCCCAAAAAGAAATTCCTTGAAATTGGTTCTGGAATGGGGCAGGCAACAGGCCGGGAGGTTATCATGCCATGTTTATGGCCCGCTCCGACGAAACAAGTGCAAACCTGTCTTTAAGAGATAGGATTGATAAAGTGTATGAGATATATTTTTGTGTAAAACAAAGATATCATTGTAAGCTGGACGATGAGAATGTTCTCAACTATGGGTTCGCGGATTTGGAATATAAAGAGTGGAAAAGTGTGGGGGAACAGGATGCGGTTAAATACATTTGTTATATCAGCACTCACTGTGAATACGTAATTTTAGATAAGCCGTATAAAACAAACAATTGTGCAGGTATTCGGAAAGTGATTGCGGATGGAGGAAATGAGACCGCCATCACAGATACGATACCGTCATATTTCGCGCGGAGACCTCTGTAAATCCGGGGATTGCAGGGCTATAGTATGATTGAAAATTTCGCAAAAGCATTTATAGATACTTTCTGCATGGACAAACCATGCGGATTCTTGTTTTTCTGGATAAAAACCCCATTTTCTAATTACTTTTTTTAACTTTTTCGAAATTTCACTTTCCGTATTCCAAACTTTCGTATATAATAGTATACAGGATTTTTTTGGACCGGCAGGACCGTGCCGGCAGATGATATTTAGAAGGTGGTTTGGAAAGGATCGAATGGGATGGATATAAGGCTGAAAATGAATGAGATGAACGAGATTCAAAAGGGGACGGTATTTTATACAGAAGGCGAGCCGGTGCGCTATATCTGCGTGGTTTTAAAAGGCTGCGTGGAACTGTATAATCAGGGAAGCCGTGTAATTTTGGGTAACGGTTGTTTTCTTGGGGTGCAGGATATCTACCTTGGCAGGGCGTTGGCCAGCTGTGCCGCGGTGGATGATACGGTAATCTATGCGTTCCCGGCAGACGGTGTCTCCTCTGTTGAGAAAATATTGTCCATGAACAAAGATTACCGCGGGCTGCTGATGTATTCAGCGGTGCGTATCATCAATAACCTGTACCGTGCGGGGCAAGAGTTTAAGAAGCAGGCGACAACGTGCAGCACGTGGCTTACGGAGGCCTACAAAGAGTACATAGCGCTCTCGTCGCAGGCGGGTCTTGGATCCATACGCCAGCCGGGGATTGAGAAGATTCCTCCGTTCGATGAGACTTCCCTGATTGATTACAGAAAATTGAGCTTTTATCTGGAGAGCGCGGCGGTTCCGGTCGATGTGATGAAAGCCTTTTACGGTTACGGGGCGGGGATCACGCTTTTTCCGCTGGAACAGGCTTCCGGTGTGATGTCGGAGCTTGTGCTTGAGTGTATGGAGTCGGCGGGATATCTTGAGGAACTTCTGACACACCTTGTCGGGGAGGATGGGGCGAGCGGTTTTTTTGCCGCGCTGATCAGTTTTGGGATGAAAACTGCCGGCGGGGAGCTGGAAAAGGTTGCCGGCAAGCGGATTGACGAGTGTATGGAGCAGATCAATGCGCTGGAAAACCTGTTCGAGAAAAAGACAGGCTGCAAACCTTGCGTCAACCGCGAGAAGATTGAGAAACTTTATCTGGCGCTGCTCACAGGGGAGCACACGGAGGAAATGCAGCAGGAGGAAACACAGGCAGCGGAGCGCCTGAGTGAACTGACGGACTCGGTTGACCAGATATTGAAATATTCGGGTATTGACGCGGAGAAAGCGGAGCAGTTCAAGACATTGATCGAGCAGTTTGAGACTTCGGAAAACCGGATGGGCACAGAAGACGATGCCAGAAGGCTGCGCCGCTCAATCTCCGTGCTGTTTTATGATCTGTACGAGGAGACATTTATGCGCGCGCGCGGCAGGATGGACCTGCCGGCAGCCGTCGAACTGTTTTTGGATTTCGGCTATGTGAGCGAAAAACTTCTGGATAAGAAGACACTGGATTACTTTATCTCCCGGATCGGCTCAAAACATACCGGTACGTATGGCAAGGACGGCAAAGTCTACACCGTGCGCGAATGGCTGGAGGCGGTTTACAGCGGAAAGCGCGAGCCGTCGAAGAGCGAGATGGACGAGGACTATATGGAATACGTGCGCGGCATGCGCAAATCCAGCCAGATCACGGATGCGCAGGAAAAACAGCTGATGGCCAACCAGAAGGAAAAGCTGCATTACGAGGTACGCAATATGTTCCAGTCCAATAACCGCATTGTGAATGGACAGATCAGTACCTTTGTGCCTGTGCTGCATCAGGATATGATCATGCAGGATCTTGACCGCACGATGCTGACGCTGGAGAAGATTGAGTCGATGGTGATGCGCCTGCGCAAGGTCGACTACAGTGTCTTTTACCGCGATGTGCTGTATTCGCGGCCGGATAAGGGAATTGACAAGATTTATATCATGAAGGAATTTTACCCGGATATCATTTTGATGCCGACGGTTGGTTCGCGCCCGTCCATGTGGCAGGAGTGTTCCTGCAAGCGCCGGGAATCCGCCGGGAGATTTGTTTTCCCGACATTTTTCGAGGAGGATTTCGAGGCGGCGATGGTCAAGACTATGGGCAGATACCGCTGGGAGCTCTGCCGTTTCCTGCAGGGCGGTTCCTGGAACAACATAAAATACCGCTCCCTCACGTCAGAGTATTGTGATTACTTACAGTTTTATAAAAAGAACCACGATCTGTCCGAGGAGAAAAAGGAAAAGCTCAAGCTGCAGATCCAGAAGGGAAAGAATAATTCGCGCGAGGTCTTCGTCATTGACTACGAGCTTTGGGTGCGCAATGAGTCATCGGGGGCGATCCGTCTCAATAAGACAGCGCGGGATATTTTAGCGATGTACTGCCCGTTCTCGAAGCCTGTCCGTGCGAAGCTTTCCGGGCAGCCGATGTTCGAGGAGGCATTCGCAAAACCGGAGAGGGAGCGCGCGAAAAGTGCCCATGACCTTGACCTGCGTATCCGCCAGATCAAAAAGGAGGGGAAGACGGAGGTGCCTCCGGAAGTTGAGGAGACGATGCGGTATTATATTGAAAATTAAGATATGCTAAAAACAGTGGATACCCTTGGGGCATCCACTGCACGGATAACCCACCCGGTTTTGATGGCGTTTTGAAGCCGGGGACAATAAAACGGAGACGAGGAAGGGTATGGGCACGGAAGCGGACTATCGCCTGGTGAATGATATCATCGACCACCACGGCGAGAGGGTACAGAATCTGAAAAAATATTATCCGTTTTTCTATTTGCAGGCAACGAGCCTTGCGCAGTATCATGAGGGGAAGTATGCCCATCTTGACATGGGTTATATTTCCCTCGCGCTACTGCGCTTTTTTATCGAGGAAAACAATTTCAACGAGCAGGAAGTGACGTTAAAACAGGTACAGGCTTTTTTGGCGGAGCTGCTTTTGCGGGATTTTGACCTGCATCTGCCGGAGGAGGAGGAAAAGGAGCTGACAACGTATTTGTTTGACAAACTCCGCAATGACGGGAAGCCTTTCCAGTTTGAGTATTTTGACCCGGCGGACAAAAAGCGGAAGACTGCGCGCATGAAGCTGGTCGAAAGTGGGATTTCCGGCGGGAATGTTGTTTATTCCATCACCGCGGATGCGATCGAATTCTATCTGGACACGAAGGAGATCCGCGAGGAAAGCAAGATTAACATCGAACAGCTCTTGCTGGAAAAAATGATACGCACGAAAAATTTTGCGGGCGGCATCGAGGTTGTGCGGCGGATGAACAGCGAGGTGAACCGGCTCCGCAGGCGAAAAAAAGAAGTGCTGATGATTATGGGCTACAATGTTTTTGAGGGGGTGGCGGCGCTTGCAGAATTTAACCGCACGGGCGTGCGCTGGTTTAAGGAGGAGCAAAGAGCGTTCACGCGCAACAAGCAGCTTGCGGATGCGGCGCGCCAGAAAGCGGAGTCCTCACAGGTCACGGACGGACAGGCATTTAAGGAAATCTTCCGTCTTGACAAGGAGCTGCAAAAGGCGATGGCAAACCACGGAAGGCTGCTTGCGGACTGTATGGAGTTGCAGGTACGGGCGGACGAGATCATCCACAAATACAAATTCAGCCGCCTGAAAAACGCGTTTGATTTCGGCAGTTTCCTCTCGAAAGCAAAAGAGCAAGATGACGCGTCCTGTCTGGGGGAACTGGTTCTTCCGCTGCTTATGCCGCAGATCAAAAAGCATTTTTCCCTTGCGCAGGTGGAAAACATACTTTTGGCTCCCGTGCCGAATGAGGAAAAGCCCCAATCGTTCCAGGACGGCTGCGAGGAAGATTACCGGTTCGAGGATGAGATTGAGGAGGAGCGCATTGACGGGAATTACGGTGCGATCTTAAAGACGCTTCTTGATACCTTGCTTGAGAGGCCGCGGTTTGACCTTGCAGAATTTAACGAGGTGTTGGAAGACAAATATTTTGATGAAATCTTTAAAAACAGCGACTATTATTCATTCCTTGTCCAACTTTGCCAGAAGCGCCTCTATGACCTGGAGGAAATCCGGAAGAAGCAGGATACTTTCCTTGACGGCATTTTGGCACGCATGCTTGCCGGTCTCCCGGATACGAAGTACAGGGGGCTGCGTTTTGGCATTGAGCTGGTTTCGGATATCGGAGGGGAGGATGCACAGGCAGGGGGATTATCGCATGGGGAGCCCGGTAAAGGAGGGGCGTTCTGCACATCAAACGTACGTTTTTACCGGCTGTGAGGGCGGTAGGATACAATGACGGCAGCACACTGCCTTTGAAAACGGCAGGGAAGAGGGCAGTGCCCGTTATGCTCCATGCGGGCTGCACGCCATCCGGAAAATCTTTGGAATGTGAGGCATACAAAAAATGGAAAGCAGGAATCTGGAAAAAGCGATGGAGATATTTGGGGCGCTGCTCATCGGTGAGGAGATCAGCCTGGGGCGCGGCAAAAACGCGGCGCTGTACGAGGCGTACAACCAAAACGCGCAGGTTGGGGAGATTGTTGACCGTATGCTCTCAAAGCTCAACCTGCGGCTTTACGAGTATAATTACAGCCTTTATCTGACCGCGGGAACACAAAATAAGGTCTTTGGCTACAGCAACGATGAGTTAAAGCGCATGATGGGGCTCCGGTTAAACCGGGAGCTTTACCTGTGCTATTACATTATATTTTGTATTATGCAGCATTTCTACAGTGATTCGGCGACCTATACTTTTGCGGAATATGTGCGGACGGAGGAAATTGTGACGGCAGTTGATATGTCACTGTCGAACCTGATCGGCCGCCTGCAGGCGTTTGCCGCGAGCGAGGTGGAGGAGAAGAGCTTTTGCGCGGTCGCCGCCACATGGGACGAGCTCCCGGTTGTGTTGAATGAGGAAACCGCGCTTCGTGCCGGCAGGGGTTCGCGTGTCGGTTACGCAAAGCTTGTTTTTAATTTTCTGGCCGGTCAGGGGCTTTTTGTGGAAGCAGGGGGAAAATATTATCCGACAGACCGTTTCCACGGCATGGTGCGCTGTTATTTTGAACAGGAGCGGAGCAGGCTCTGTTCGATCATGCAGGGGTGTTCCGGGACGGAGGTTAGCGATGCCACACATTAACAGGATTAGGGTCAACAATGTCAGATATAATTTCGGGACGCAGTCGTACGAGGATTTTTGCCTGAAACCGTTTGGGCACAATATGCTTTACGATCTGGCAAACGGCGGCGGGAAGAGCGTACTCATGCTTTTGATGCTGCAGACGGTGCTGCCCAACTGTTCCCTGGATGATAAGCAGCCAGTGGAAAAACTGTTCCGCACCGGGGACGGCAGCCAGACGATCCATTCGCTTGTGGAATGGAAGCTGGACGCGGCGGATGTCGTGAATGGCTTCCGCTATATGACGACCGGTTTTTGTGCGCGCAAGGCGCAAAATTCGGAGGAGGACAAATCAGGTACGGCATCCATCGACTATTTCAATTACTGCATATTTTACCGCGACTATAACGCGAATGACATCTGCAATCTCCCGCTTGTGAAAAATAAAGAGAAGATCACCTATACCGGGCTGCGCAAGTATTTGAAGGAACTGGAGCGGGACAACTCCCTGGTCGTAAAGCTGTTTGACACAAAAAGGGAGTATCAGGGGTTTCTTGCGGATTACGGGATTTATGAGAGCGAGTGGGAGATCATCCGGGGAATCAACCGAACGGAAGGGCATGTACGCACGTATTTCGAGACAAATTACAGGACGACGAGGAAAGTGGTCGAGGAGCTCCTGATCGAGGAGATCATCCAGAAGTCCTTTGCACTGCGCGGCGGTCAGGACGCGGAGGAGGCGATGTCGCGCACCCTGCTTGAGATGAAGGATAAGCTGGTGGAACTCTCAAAAAAGAAAGCGGAGATCGGCAATTATGACAGGCAGATGGAATTGCTGGCTATGTTTGCGCAGCGCACGGAAACTTTGAAAGCAGTCTATGCCCGCATGGAGTCTTTGCGGGGGGAGATTTCAGGGCTGCACCGAAAGACCGCATGGATGGAGAGAATTTCCGGGAACCGGCAGGAAGAGTGCGGGCAGGAGCTTTCCGGGATAAAGGACGCGGCGTGGAAACTGCAGGAGCGCATTGATGCGGCACATTATTTGGGGGATTGCTCGCAGGAAAAACGCCTTGAGGTGAAGAAGAAGCAGCTTGGGGAGCTGGTGAATGCGCACGAGGATGCCCTGCGGCAGACGGAGCAGGCGATCATATGGAAAGAATCGGAAAATGACTATCTGGAATATCAGGAGGAGAGGGCAAAGAGAGATGAGTTGTCGGCGGAGATCGCGGCGATGTCTTCCGAAAAGGGCACATTGCTTTCCGAGGTGCGTTTTCTCGCGCACCACATGAAAAAAGAACTGGCGCGCACACAGCAGCAACTTTCCGGGGAGCATTCCGCGTTGGAGGCGCGATACCACTCCCTGAAAATACAGCTCCAACAGCTCAGGGAGCGCGGGAATGAACTGGCAAGGAATGCAGCCGGTGAAGAAGTGAGGGCACAGCAGCTCAGGGAGCGGCTGGAATATCTTGACAATTCTATGAACACGAAGAAGCGCCAGGTCGGCATACTGGTACTTGAGGAGTGCGGCAATAAAAAGGAAGAATACGAAGCGGAATATGCGCGCCTGTCGAAAGAGCAGGGATCATACAGCGAAACATTAAGCCAAGTGGCAAAGGAGCTTGAGGAGACGAAGCGGGAATTGCTTGCGTGCGAATTAAGGCTGGAACAGCTTGGCGGGGAGGAAGTGCTCCAAGCATCCTTTCTCGCTGCTTACGAGGAGGAAAAGCAGCGTGCGGACCGTCTGCTTCTGGTGTATGGCGCGAAGGATTATGAGAAGCTGGCAGGACGGATCCGGGAGAAGGAGGTTTCGGCGCGCGTAAAGGAAGAGGAACTTTCCGGGCGGATCAGGCGCAGGCAGGAACGAATCAAACGGCTGACGGACGGCGGCTGGGGGGCGGTTCTTGAGGAACTGCCGGGGGCGGAGGAATGGAAGGAATACATCCGCGTGCGGCACGGAATCCATGCACAGACGGGCAGGGAGTATCTTGCCGGGATAAAGGAGAATCTGCGGGGGGAATTGTTGAAGCAATATCCATATCTTCCGTACACCCTTGTTGTCGAGGACGGGCTTGACGAGCTTTGGCAGGATGAGAAGCTGCGCCAAGGAGAGCAGGCTTTGGTATTTCCGGTTGTGAAGGCGGCAGCACTGCGCAACCAGAGGGAAGTCCTTTCTGAGGGGGACATCCTGATATTTTCGAAAAAATTCGAGAATTTGGAAGAAGATGCGGCGGCGGAGAAGGAACTCGGAGAATTGTCCGCCGCAGTCCGGGAAGATGAGCGCCGTATGCGCACGCTGGAGGACCAAAGGGAAACTTACCGGGCAGACGAGAAAAGCCTTTGGCAGTTTTTGAATTGCTATGAAGAAAAATACAGGGAATACAAGGAGCGCGCGGCAAAGCGCGAACAGATGCTTGCGGCAGGGCAGGCGCAGAGAGCCGGGCTTCTGGAAAAGCAGAAAGAACTTTCGGCACAGGGAGAGTTATGCCGCGCAAAGGTGAAAAAGGCGGGGGAGCGGATGGAGGAGCTTGCCGCGGAGACGGAGGTTTTAAAGCAGCTCAAGCAGGAGTTTGACGAGATGCAGGGGATTATCCCGCGCCTTCGGGAAATTGACAGCGCGGCTGCAAAGCTTTCCGGTCAGCAGCAGGAACTTGCGGAAAAATGCTGCCGGATGGAGCGGGAAGCGGCGGAAACCTTTGAGCACGCGAACGCCGTCCGGATGAAGTCGGAACAGCTGACTATGCGCTGGAAAGAAAAATATGAAAGATACGATGTGCCGGGCGAGTATGGGGAGTGTACGCTTTCCGGGGAGGCGCTTAGGGCGGAGCTTTCCGGGAAATGCCAGGCATATGAGCGCGGGCATTCCGAGGAGGATGACAAGAACCGCCTGATGCAGTCGTATGTGTCGGCGATGAACCGCTGCCTGCGCGCGATCGAGGGGCGCGGAGTACCGGTCGCAAAACTCCGGGAGAAGGAAGCCCGCGGCGGGCTGTACATGACAGCGGAGCAGGAATTGAAAAAACTGCGCGGCGAGAGGGAAAAGCAGGCTCAGGTGCTGGCGGAAAAGCAGCGGGAGCTGGCGCAGACCACGGCGGAGTGGAACCGTCTGCACGGCAAAACGGGGCAGCTCGCGGCGGAATTGACCAGGCGTTACGGGGGTACCCCTGCCCTGCAGCTCGCGGAGGAAGAAATCGGCGAGTATGTCCAGAACAGCCGTGCAAAGCTTGAAATGCTGCGGCAGCAGGAAAGCCAGCTGAAAGAAAAACAGGATGCGCTGGCGCAGGAGACACTGGCTTTGTGTGATATGCGTAAGGACATCGAGCGCATGATGCATGGCGAGGGAATCCATCCTTTACAGCAGGATGGGGGGGATGCCCCGGAAGAAAAAGCGGAGTCATTGAGGCAGCGTTTCCGGAACACGGAGGGGGAGTATGCCCGGGCGGCCGCAGAACAGAAAAAATGCCAGGAGGAGTTTGCGCACAATCTCCAGAAGGTCACGGAGACGCTTGTGCTGCTCAATGCGGCATCCCTTGCGGATGAGATGCGCGAAAGTGTCGTTCTGCCGGGAAATGAGCAGGATACGGAACTGCTGGTGAAAAACCTGCACGAGGTCAGGGATTGTCTCGTGCTCGAAAAGGGCAGGATCGAGAGTGGGATTGAGGATATCGTTGGGCTGAAGGAAAACTTTGAAGACCAGTGCCTGCAGCGCTGTATCAACATAAAAACAGAGCTTGACCGGCTTCCGGCGCTGTCAAAAATCACGCTTTCGGGGGAACCGATCCCGATCGTTTCCCTGCAGATTCCTTATGTGAAGGAAGAGTTTTACAGGGAGCGGATGTCCGTCTATCTGGATGAGCTGGTGGAAAATGTGGAAGACTTTAAGGAACCGGCGGACAGGCTCCGTTTTATCCGCAATGCCCTTTCTTTTAAGAAACTGTTTGCGGTCATTGTCAAAGATATGAATGCGATCCGCCTCAGCCTTTACAAAAGGGAGCGCATGAAGGAGCAGAGCCGTCATCTTCGCTACGAGGAGGCAGTCGGGAGCACCGGGCAGTCACAGGGTATATACATCCAGTTTTTGATCGCAGTGATCAATTATATTGCGAACATCAATTCCGGGCGGGGCGATGACACGGATCTGGGGAAGGTGATTTTTATCGACAACCCGTTTGGCGCGGCGAAGGATATTTATATCTGGGAGCCGATCTTTGAACTGCTCCGGACGAACAAAGTGCAGTTGATTGTTCCGGCACGCGGCACGACACCGGCGATCACGGGGAGGTTTGACGTAAATTATATTCTCGGGCAAAAACTCGTGGACGGGAAGCAGCAGACGGTCGTGGTCGATTACCATTCAAGTGTCAAGACGGAGGAACTTGAGTACATTCCGCTGCAGTTTGAGCAGGAAAGCTTTGATTTTCTTTAAATGAAGTAGTATAATAAAGATTATTGGAAGGAAGGGGCGGCGCGATGGGAGAGGTTTGTCTTGAGGTAAAGGGGATTTCAAAAAGCTACCACGGAAAAAAAGCGGTGGACGGGCTTTCATTTGTGTTGGCCCCGGGGCAGGTTCTTGGCCTGATCGGAACCAATGGCGCGGGGAAATCGACGACGATTTCAATGGTCGCGACGCTCACAAAACCGGACGAGGGACAGATTTTATTCCACGGGAAGGATGTCAGAAAAAATCCGCGCCCGCTCCGGGAAAAGTTAGGGTATGTGCCGCAGGACATTGCGCTTTACGAGTCGCTGAGCGGGATGGATAATCTGAAATTTTGGGGGCGTGCCGGGCATCTGCACGGGGCACGTCTGAAGGAAAGGATCCGTGTGGTCAGCGGGATGACGGGCTTTGAACCGGAAACGTTGAAAAAGCGGGTCGGGGAGTATTCCGGGGGTATGAAGCGGCGGATGAATATCGCGGCTGCGCTGTTGAAGGAGCCGGAGTTATTGATTCTTGACGAGCCGACGGCGGGGGTTGATATCCAGTCGAGAAATCTGATCCTTGGCGCGATCCGGAAATTGGCGGATGCAGGGACGGCAGTGATCTATGTCGGCCATTACATGGATGAGGTGGAGAAGCTGTGTGATTCCATCTGTGTTCTTGACCGCGGGCATACGGTGTGCAGTATGCCGCTTCGCGAAGCGCTTTGCAGCGGGGGCGGCAGGATTACTTTGGCTCAGCTTTACGACAGGCTTTTTGAGGAAACGGGAATGGGGGATAACGGCTGCCTGCATCGGGATGCGGGTGTGCCCCGAATAAACGATTAGATTGGATGGTTCCTATGGACAGAAGCAGTAATTCCGTAAAAATTGAAAAAATCAGGCGTGCACTTGAGACGAAAAATTATGATTCCGCACTGGCGATAGCAAAGACCGTGGATTCCGCGAGGATAAAGAGTGCCGCGGACCTGAGTGTGGTCGCGGAGGCGTATGATAAAAATGGGATTTATGATACCGCGCTTGTTTATTATGAACAGATTTATTTAAAGAGCAAGACGAGGAGAATCCTCATCCACCTGATCAATCTATGCCTGAAACTTTCTATGGCGGATATGGCGGAGCTGTATCTGCGCGATTTTTCGGAGATGGCTCCGCGCGATTTTTACCGTCACATTTTCCGTTACCATATCGACAAACTGCGCGGGGAGGAGATGGAGGTACTGATCTATGACCTGGAACAGTTAAAAGCGGAAAATTTTATGGAGGACTGGGCGTATGAGTTGGCAAAGCTTTACCATAGGAACGGACAGTCGGAAGAATGCATCGCAGAATGTAATGATATTATCCTCTGGTTTGGCAGCGGCATGTATGTGGATCGTGCGCGGGGCTTGCGCGCAATCCATTTAAGCCGCCTTGGCAGGGGCGGCGGCACGTCGGAGGCGGGGATTGCGAAGGAAGTGCGCCGTCTGGTCGAAGAGGGCAAGGGCGTGCAGGAGTTGGAGGAATTCATCGAGGAAGCGACGATACCGGAGGGTAATACACATTACTCGGAGGAAGAGTACAATCAGGAGCGTTTCGGCAAACCGGTCTATGAAGAAGAGGGGAAGGACGTTATCTGGAATACGCGCGAATTTGGCGCGATCACGGATGAAATGATACAGCAGCAGAATACGATGGACCTGCTGCGGGGCATGCAGGTGGCGGAGCAGCTCCGGATGCAGCTTGGGGCGGGATTTGAGATGGAGGTCGAAAAGCCGCAGGAGAACATTGCTGCCGAAGAAGACCCCGCGGTATCCGATAAGGAAGAAAAAGAAGACTGGGAAATTTTCGCGTCTCCAAGGGAAGCGGAAAATCAGGGGAAAAACGGGAACCGGAGCGAAACGAAGGCGGCAGAGGATGAGGCGGAGCGTGTCCGGCGGGAGGAGAGGTCGGCGCGTGAGCGCGATGCGGAGCAGGAACTCTACCGCATGATCGAGCAGGGGGAGAGTGAGGAAGAGCTTTCGAAGACAATCCGAAAACTGACAGGCAGTGAAGAAGCGGCAGCGGCGGATACCGTGGAAGATAAACATACGACCAAGAGGTTCCGCTTATGGGGAAGGGCATCCGAGAAAAAAGCGCAGAAAGCTGGAAACGGACAGGAAGCAAAAAACGAAGAAGAAATGCGTGCGACTGCCGGGGCAGAGGAAGTGCATACGGCGGAATTTGTGCCGGGGGACGAAAAAACGGAGGAAGTGCAGGCAGGGTTATCCGTTTTGCGCGGTATGCGGGAAGACGGGACACAGACGGCGGTATTTGACCCTCAGGATGATGAGGCAGGCTCCGGGGACGTTCCGCCAAAAGAAGAGACAAAGCCAGCGCACACGGCAGAGTTTGCGCCGGAAGCGATAAGGCGGCAGGCGGCGGGAAAAACGGCAGGGCAGCGAACAGAAAGTGCCGCGGTACATAAACCGGTGTCCGAGTTTGAAACGTTCCGGACGGGGGCGAAAATTTTGGAAGCCCGCGTCGGGCTTTCCGGATTCGAGCAGAAAAAGGGACAGGCGGCACAAGGAACCGGGTCAGGGGAGAAAGCGGAAGAATTTTTGCCGGAAACGGCAGGGGACAGGAACCTGGGGGGACAGACGGATTTCAACCGGAAAAAAACAGAAACCGAGCCGGAAGACGATGGATTTGAACTGCGGGCTGAAGAGGAGCCATTGCCGGAGATTGATTTTGAATTTGGGGGGGGAGCCGAGGAGGAAGCGGGTCAGGAAGATTCCGCGGAACCGGAACCTCTCTATGAGTATCCGGAGGACATCACCGCAGATTATGCGGGGGAAGCCCCGAACCTGAATGCGCGCCTGAGAAATCTCGGTATGAAGCCGGAGGAATTCTTCGGCGGATTTTTGGTGTCAGCGGATGTGCGCCGCCAGCTGTTTGGCTGTATGGAGCATATCCTGACAGGACGGGGCCGCGCGATCAATATAGTCCTGACCGGGCAAGAAAAAAGCGGAAAGACGACCCTTGCAAAAGCAATCGCGAAATGTACACAGGTTCTGGGCGGGATCCAGTCGCCCCGTGTGGCTCTAATCCGTGGGGACAAGCTCAACCATATTGATCTGGAGGCGAAAAAAGAGCAGCTGCGGGGTTCTACCATGCTGGTCGAAAAAGCAGCGTTTCTGAGTGTGGAGAAGACGGCAGAACTTTTGGCGCTGAATGCGGAACTTGCGGGTGAGACAGCGGTCATTTTGGAGGATGAGCGCAGCCGTATGAATATGTTTTTGAGAAAAAACGAAGGGCTGCTCCATGTTTATAATCATCGCATCGACCTGCCGGGCTGGACTTCGGATGATTTGTTTTTACAGGCACTTTCCATGCTTTACCGCAATGAGTATACCATGACGGAACCGATAGCGGCAGAATTTTTGGGGGCAGTCCGGGACTGCATCGAAGAAAATCCGCAGAATGCCTATGATGCGGTATGCGGTTATACCGAGGGAGTGCTGAAAAGGGCAGAGAGGCGCATGGCGCAGATGCTGCGGGAGTTTGCATTGGACGGGGAGTATAAAGAAGAAGAACTTACCATGCTGCGCGCGGAAGACTTGTATGAAAGATGAATTTGACGTATGATATGGGTGTGGGGCAGGTTTTCCCCATCCGTATCACTTTCGGGCGGTTATACCGCGCCAATAGTAACGGATGTTATATAAAAAAGAAAAAGTACAGTTTACAAGAGACTGCACAGGGTGGATATCTGACGGGAGGTGTTCTGTCCGTCAGATTTTCCATGTGATATTGCTGCAGACCATTGATGAAGCCGCCAGCCCGGACAGCGACCCGGAGCAAGCGTCACTGGCGTTTATCTGCAAACGGCTCCGGCTGAATTACAAGAAGCTGTCCGGGGAAGAAATGGCTCAAAAGGGTTTCTAAGAAGTCGGACTTGCTGAAAAATCCAAACTCACAGCGGGGGAGGAAATAAGAAATTGATAAAATTGAATTTATTTTTTTGGCAGGAGGATTTATACAATGAGTATGGATTTGATTTTTGGAAATACAAGGAAGATACTGCACATGACCATTTAACTGTATATCAGACAGCGTGTTGTGATGGCGGGGTAATGGAAGTTTTGGAAGTTCTTCCCATTGACGAGATTTTGAAAAAAGTGGCGGATTCTTTTTCTGGCTGGAATATACAGGGTGGAGGTATAGATTTTGAAAAAGAAGGACATGGAACATTTCAGATTTTTACGACTTCGCATATCGTAAGAAGGACGGACAATTAAATTGATTGATTTGCTGCCCGAATATCCACGATATAAATAAACTTCGTTTTGCCGACCAGTAAAATTAAACTTATGGAAGTTTAAGGAGTTGTCTATGACGATTGATGATTTATATATTGTTAATTACTGTCACCCTAGTTGCACGCCTTTGCTGAATATTATGCGCTTGCCAAAAGACGAGGCGTTTGCGCTGGCATATAAAATGGCTGGACAGAACAAGGATACTACTGCGTTCTACAGATTTGCAGATTTTGAGAATTATTATCCAAGGCGCTTGCAAACGGACAAGCTATTATACGCACGATTTGTAGAACTCGGCGGTAAACCTTTGCAGGAACACCCTCTTTCGTTTGTTCTACAAGGAAGTGCTTATCTGAACGATTGGTTTGATAATGGAATTGTTACAAAGATACCGCTAAATAGTATTTCTTCTAACCATATTAGTTTTACATATGGTGATAGTATGGCTTCCCTTAAAAAGCATGGTGGGTTTACTATGCTTACAAAGGATATGCTTTTAAAGGTGATGTATGATTATAATGGTACTACAGAGGAATTTATGACCAATATTCAAAAACAATATCATTATATAGAAGTGCAGGTTTGGGATGACGAATGCGTAAGAACATGAATAATTTGATATTAATAACTCCATCAAAAGAGCATGAATCGCAAGTAATGGAATTCCGTGAAGAAATGCTGAAAAACGGCGAGGGTTTTTATGGGTGTTCTGGTTTAAATAGTGTGTCTAGCTATGATGATTGGCTAGACTTTGAGGGGAGATTTAAATGTCTTGGTTGGGCTTCGTCTGCTACATATCTTGGTATTCGTATTTCCGATGGTAAACTTATTGGAATGATAGATTTGAGACACGAACTTTCTGGCTTTTTGCTGAAATATAACGGTCAAATTGGCTACAGTGTTCGACCATCAGAGCGCAGAAAAGGTTATGCCTGTCAGATGTTGTTTCTTGTACTAAAAAAGGCTGAAAATTTTGGCTATAAAAAAGTTCTTGTGTGTTGCAACAAAGCAAATGCTCAATCCGCCAGAGTGATACAAAAGTGCGGTGGTGCGCTTGAAAATGAAGTGGTTCACGAGTTCAGTCCTCCCAACAGACATGACATTATACAACGGTACTGGATTGAAACAGATTGTAATTCTTGAAAATTTGATACCATTACAAATCCCGATTTGTCTACTAACTGCCTTAACTTTCCTTTATTTTCAAGGCTTTGTTGTATGTTCAGCCTCAAAATATGTATCCTTTTCCCTTGTTTTTGCCCTTATTGGCAAGTTACAAGGGAAAGCTTTTGTTATTCAGTTTTCAGTGCTTAATTCATTCCCACAACCTTATCCAAGAGTTTAGCGGAATCCCGCTTAGCTTCCCTTGTAGCATGTGCATAGACATTCATTGTAGTGCTTACGTCCGAATGTCCTAAAAGTTCCTGTACATCTTTTGGCTGCGCCCCGTTTGATAACAAGTTTGTCGTGTAAGTATGCATTAATGTGTGGAAGTGGAAACCCTCTAATTCCGGCACTTTCCTTGCCGCTGTCCGGCAGGCTGTTTCTACGGTGGCGGGAAGTTCCAGACAGCCATCTTCTCTCAGACATACAAAGGCGATTTCCGTATAATCCTCCGGCGCATCTTCTGTCATTGGCAGATTGTAATACTCATAATGCACCCTGTTCTTCTCTGTGACTTCCCTGTAAAAATTCCTGTGGTAGAGTTCTCCATACTGCATACGGCTTTTAAGCTGTTGTTTCCTTGCTTTCTTCAAGATGTCAGCGAGGGCATTGCCAAAATCAACTATACGCACTTTCTTTCGCTTTGTAGAACCTATCTCATGCCTATGGGTAGCCCCATTGTAACGGACGCTCCTGCGGACTGTCAGGCATTGTTCCTCAAGGTTGATGTCCTGCCAGGTCAGCCCTGCCACTTCCCCAAGTCTAAGCCCTGTGAAATAGGCTATCTGTACGGGAAGGATTGCGTCTTTGCTGCGTTTTCCAAGCTGTGCAGTCAGCTTTTGGTACTGCTCAAATGACAGGGGCTTGACATTTTCAGTATCGGTGTCCGTTTCCTCCGCAAACAAATCCATATCGTCCTTTTTATGCCTCATGACCACATACTGCATTGGATTGAATGTAATGTACTGTTTTGGGAACACTGCAAAACGGAAGGACTGCTGCAATACTGCGGAAAATGACCTTACATAGTCTTTGGAATACCCTTTGGAAACAAAATCTTCAATCGTGCCTCCAAAAGACATGATATCCATGAACTGCTGTAAATGCCCCGAAGTGACCGTTTTGAGCTTGCGTCTGCTTACAGGGTGCTGTTTTATGCGGTTGATTGCCTGAAGATAATTACCGACAGTGCCATTGCTGAGTGTCCCTGCCTTTAATTCTTCCTCCGCCCATGTGTCAAGCAGCTGTCCGAGAGTGATATTGTCCGCCTTTGCAATGAATTTCTTACTTTCGTAATCCTCCATTGCCTGTCTTAACAGCTTTTCCGTTTCGCTCTTGCTCTCTGTTCCTGCACATTCTTTCTGTACCAAGTTCCCGCTTGCATCTTCCACATAAAAGCGGTAGTACCATATCTTTCCTTTTTTTCTTACAGAACCTTTTGCCATAATCCGTTCTCCTTTCGATAACGGGCAATCGGAACTGATGAAATGCTTTCCGCGTGTAAGTATATCATAACTCCGATTGTTCCACTATACCGATTCGGATTCTTCCCCCGATACCATAGAAAGAAGATTTGCAAGCCTTACGGTGGCTGTTTCGGGATTTT
>ERZ808040.665-NODE-665-length-28070-cov-7.571750_pt1 | contig 28070 bp, 23 predicted proteins | sample MGYA00380191_ERZ808040 | MGnify/ENA primary metagenome ERZ808040 (study PRJEB31490, sample SAMN06133395) | mouse gut metagenome | isolation source: J6 | host: mice | place: China: Chengdu | collected 2015-05 ...
AGTGAGGTATCAGGAGTGGTTGTAATGGTAACTACGGCGGATTTTATGTGAGTTTATACTGCCGTGAATAATTCGGGATAAATTATAGTATTTTCTGGAATTGTATTGCTTCCATCATAATCACATATAATGCAATCAGGATTATAAAATGTTATCTTTTGCAAATTATCACAATTATCAAAAGCCCTCCATTCAACATTTACAACACTCCTTGGTAACTCTATCTCAATTAAATTCATACAATACTCAAAAGATTGTCTTCTTATATCTGTTACACCTGATGGAATCTTTATTTCTTTTATGCCACATCCTGAAAACACAAATTCATCAATCCAAGTAACACTCTCTGGTATTTCTATATTTATTAAACTACTACAACCTGCAAATGTTCTCACACCCAAACCTTCTACGGTTGATGAAAGCTTTACATCTGTCAGATTTTCACAATTCATAAATGCCTTCCACCCAAGATCTGTTATCCCTTCCTCTATAACAATTTTTTTAATATCCATTTCATAATCAATCCACTCTGGAAGATCAAGTCCATCATCTAGCCCCAGAGAGCCACTGCCACAAATGGTCAATACACCATCCCTGTCCAACACAAAATTTGCGTTTTCCCCACAGCTACCGATGGCAACAATTTTTCCCCTAGCAAGTTCCTCCATACGTTCTCTATTATCTGCAGTATTCGGAATCCAATCCTCATCATTTATCTCAATTTTGACGATTCCTTCTGTATGCTTTTTAAATTCTTCCTCTGAAACAGTTGCTCCTTCCCATTCATAATGTGCTTCTTGCATTGAGTCACCATAACCATCACCGCTTCCAATTTCCCATGCCTTTCCATTTTTTGGTATCTGATACAACCAAGTCGCGCCCCCCATACCAAAATAGTAAAAGGATACTATGCCAGTTTGAGGGTAATATTCTCCAATATCATCAGCTTTACTGATTTGAACTACCTGATGATTGTAATAATAATAAACTGCCTCATATCCCTCATAATGTGAAACATTAGAATTGGCTTGTAAAAATAATTCTGGTATTCCGTCTAAATTGATATCCTCGATCATAAATGAAAAGCTGTCTGAAGCATAACTCTTATCACTCCATTCAATTGTTGAAGTGCTTAAAAATTTTCGATAAGCATTAATAGCTTCTTGGCAGCTATCTACATTCTCAGCCAAAATCTCTGACTTCTCTTCAACTTGTTCCGTTAATTCCTGTGATTGTTCTTCAATTGCTTCTGTTTTTGTACTTTCCTGCGATTGCTCCTCGCTCAATTCCTGCTGTGTACTTTCCCATGATTGCTCCTCGTCCTGCGTTATCTGTGTACTTTCTTGCGACTCTTCCTTGCTTAATTCCACCAATGAGTTTTCCTGTGTCCCATCTTCACACAAGCTGCTCGTCTCTTCCTTACTTTCTACCTCAGACTCCACACTTACCATATCGCAAATAGTCTGCTCCGTATCTGTTTCTGCCTCGCATACCATCCCCTCTGTTTCTGTTTCCGTTTCCACTTCCTCCGCATAAACCTGATTCATCGGAAAATGCACTGATGAAACTATCATCACACCAGTCAAAACCCATGCAACAAATCTTTTCCTTATTTTCATAAGCCCTTCCCTCCATCTTGTTATCAATCTTATTTAAGCTTATCTTAAAACTATAGCGCTTCAATACAAACTCCCAACCTTCACCACCCAATCCTCCACAACCTCAAACCGATACACACTCCTCCTCCCCTCATGGCTCGTCACATAATAAGCGCCATTGATGCGCTCTATATAATACGGCACTTTCATCTCCTGAAACAGCGGCGTCACATTCTCATACAAGCCCGCCGACAGGGAATGCAGATCTGGCGTTCTAATCATACATGCCGCTTCATGACGAAGTTTTTCATCCGTGGAAACTGTCATATAATAATAGCTGCCTATCTTTCTCGCGGAAGCCATCCCGGAAATCTCCGGCGTGACGGGATACCGCGCCTTGACTTGGAGTGTCCCCTTATCCGCCACAATCATGTAGCAGTTGTTGCCGGAGGGAAAGAGTATCTCATCCCCCTCAATGGAAAACGAGCGCACATAGAATCCATCCAGTTCATAAATGTGACGGATCTCCTTAATGTACATATAATTGTACTCTGGTAGCTTTTTAATAACATACATATCGCCAGTCACAGAACTCCATAGGAAAAATGCTTCCGAGGCAGCATCATACTGTATGTAATGGGGGCGCGTGCCCATCTGGTCAAACCGCTGTGTATTCTGAAACCTGCCGTTTACGTATTCGTAGCACAGGACTCGGTTGTTGTCTGTGTCCGCCACCAGATACATCTGACCATCACTTGCAATTGCGTGCGGTTTATTCAAGTTCCTGTCCATGACGCGCCACTCGTGAATCGGCTTCCACAGGTCTGACGCATAGAGAATCTGGTCATGATAGGTATCTACGATAAAATAATAATCTCCCTGCTGTGTGATCTGGGCAGGTGTTTTCAGGTCCTTATAATCATTCAATGGATTTGCCTTGTATGTGGCATTTATGCCAAGCTGTCTTGCCGGCTTGTCATTCATCGGCAGTATGACGCTTGTCTCGCTTTCTGCAGGTATTGTATTTTCTGTTGTCTCCGTTTCTGCTGCATACAGTAACTGTTGCAGTGTCATGATTGACAGCCCTATAACCATCACCATATGCAACAGCATCCACGTTGTATATTTTCTCATATTTGTTTTATCCATTCTCCAGTACTCCGTCCTGTTAAGGAACTATAGAAAAATTAGGACAAGGCAACGCAAGGACGCGCCAATGCACTATGCCGGCACAATATGCACTATGCCTATCGTTCCGCCAAATGCGGGTGCAAAGATATGCTGCGGCGTCTGTGCTGTCAGCATACCATCCCAGGACGCATGAAGATGCCCTGCAAGCACCTGCACCACCGCCGTGTCCGGCGCATAAAGCTTATCCAGATAGCTTTGTGTCACCGGATTTGGATGATAGCGCTCACTCGCACTGCTCCAATAATAAATTGTACTGCGCACCTGCTGCGACAGTTCTGCCAAAGACGCATCTTCCTGTGGCTCATACGGTACATGCGTTGCCAGAATCACCGGCTTGCCGCGCGAAAGAACATCTGATACCATATTCAAATAATACTCTGGCATATCCTTGGTCGAATTGTCGATGCCAAGGACCAGGAAATCGCCCATATCCCAGAATTTATGCGAAATCTCGTCCCCGTCGATTGTCTGGTGCAGCGCTCTTGCCTCTGTTTCCTCAAAAAATACCCCGCCATAATATGCCCCGTAATCATGGTCGGCGCGTATGTACATATAGCGGGTATTGAGGCTGTCCAGTCCTTCTTTTATCATTGCAATATTGGAATTGCTACAGTAATCCATGATATCTCCGCCAAAGATCACCCCGTCAAGCTGCTGGCAGTTCAGGTATTTTATGATATCAGACCAAAGCTGCTGCGCGTACACGCCGTCAGGCGTGACTGCCAGCTCCTCATACCGCTTTTCAATCGCGTCAAGATACTCTGCATGGACATCGCCCAGATTTTCCCCCGCCTCATGGTCACTCACCAGATGCAGGTCGCTCACCCATGCAATTGTGTATTCCCGGTCAATGCCTTCCAGCAAAAGCGTGATCTCCTCGGTCTGAAATGAATATTCCGGTTCTGGAAAAGTCGTTTCCGGCTCGCTGTCCGCTGTCATTTCACTTGGATGTGCTGCACTTTCCTGTACAGATTCCTCCGAATCGGTCTCCGTTTCCTGTTCAGAGTCAGGTGCGGGCTGAGGGACGTTCTTACGGATGAAAAAAAGAACTGTACAGAGAAGAAGGAGCATGCACATAACCATAGTCACATGTTTTCGCGCATTTTTTCTGTGATTCGGACTGATATTTTTTTGATTCTTGATATTTTTCATGGCATTTTCCGCATACTTATTTTTTGAATACTACAGATTTCATACGACTGCGGATCCATTCCCTGTTTTCGGGTGTGACACCATTGACGCTTCCATCCTGCACGCTGGCTGCGGGCGCTGTGATATCATTGAAATACCAGAAGTGCGCAAGGTCTATCTCGCTACCAAGCGCTATTCCCTGCGTCTCATCAATATGCCTGACCAGCTCATCATAGGCTGCAATAACATCCTGACAATCCTCGCCCGATGCACTCATATACTGAATATAATAATCAATCATCATCGGGTTATAATCCATTGCTTCTATTAAATCTGCAATCTTGATCGCCGCCCCCTTCTGGGTGATCGTCCCCGAGGCAAGCTCTGTCTCAATCTGCTTCTGCGTCCACCACGCGAGTGCATAACAGTAACGCAGCCGAAGCGGATTGTTCAAATCCGAAGAATCAAACATATTGTCTGCCGTGTCCCGCATCAGATTCCACGCCTCTGTCCGTGACCATGCCTGCCTTGTTGTAAATTCATCAAAAGTATCCATTATCCGCTCACGGTAGGATTCGTCAAATACCTTACGCTCAATCTCCAAATCAAACGTATCTGTCTCAAATCCTTTCTGCACCATCTCGTCTCCCAGCGCTACCGCCTCGTCGAGCTCCGACATAATCTGCGCATAGATTGCGCCTGACAGTGTGGATGCATTCATCATATTTTTATGTCTGATCACTGCCTTGATGTACGCCTCATAGGCATCCTGAACCCGGTCTGACGCAGCGGCGGCATCGCCCGCTTCCTCCGCCTTATCCCCATAGATCCTGACCGCTGACGAGAGACTGTCCATTACATTGATAATTTCCGCATCGGTATCCATCTGGCTTTTTGCTGTCTCCACAAGGGCATCTGTCTCGGCAAACAACGCATCCGTGTCAATGTCTGGATTTGCTGTTTCTGGATCTGGTTCTGGATTTTCTGGTGTGTCTGATTCTGTCTGTGGACTGGTTTCTGTGTCTTTTTCAACAAACAGTTCCTTGGATATTTTATCTGCCTTCTCTGCAATCATTGCCGGCATCGGAATAATTCCCTGCCACATCAGAATACCCGCAGTGCCTGCGATCGCTATAAGCATGACGAGAACGATGACGACAATGGTTCCTGCGCCGCCTTTTCTTCCCGACCTTTGCGGTGTCTGCGGTATGCGAAAGCCGCACTTATCACAGAACTTTGCATCTGCCGGAATTTCATTTTGACAATTTGGACATATCATTTTCCTTGTCTCCTTGTAATAATCTAAACTTTTTTAAACTGAAACAAAAAAGGCGCCTGCCCTGGAAAGCCTATAATTGCCTGACCCAGCTTCAGATTTGATATATCCCAATCCTCCACAACGAATGCATCCCTTACATTCTCTACAATTCCCCGCCCCTGCACAGATGCCATATATACTTCTTTTTTCCGATTCTTCCCAAACAGTTCCTGCACAAACTGTTTAGAGGAAGGATCGTTTAACCTGAAAATTACCGATGTCAGAAAACCAGACAGCAGACTTTTCGCTCTGTTTTCCCCATAATGTTCAAAAATCTGTTCCACATTCTGAATACCAATCATAAATTTGACCCCCAGACTCCGTCCGAAATTCACTGCGTCATCAATATGCTGTAAATTTGGAATCAGACTGAACTCATCTGTGATGAAGTACACATTTCCCTCACTTTTTCGTCTGCAAAGCGCTTCTTTTATGGCAAGGTCAAACAACAGGCTGTAGATTGGACACAGCATCCCGCCTATTCCAAGGTCATATTCGATAAAAATGTTCTTTCCGCCCTTTGCGCGAACCAACTGGCGCATGGATAAGCTTCCTGCCTTTTTAAAATTGCCAACAAAGATTTCTCTGGACATCTGCTGAAGCTCAGAGATGACTCCCTGTGTCTGCGGAGAACGATCATCAAAGATATAGCTTACCATTGCTTTTAAATCGTCATGCTGCTTTAGCATCTCTCGGATTTCCGAGGTGGGGGATTGATCGAGAAAAGCGCGCAGTTCGTTGTTGTTTCCCCGAAGTGTTCCACTGTTTCTCGCAAAATGAGTCAAAATGGCAGCAAACAAGTCCTTTGCAGCATTGGGAAAAAAGGGCTGGCTGGTATTTTCAAGCTTGTCATGAAAGAGCGCCTTGGAGATTTCTATCACTTCCTCCTCCAAATGCTCTCCCTGTCTGAGTTCATGAAAAATATTCCAGTAATCAACGCTGTCGGAACCACAGGCAGTCTCATCATTGCTGATCACCACATCTCCTTTCTGATAAAATGCCTGATAAAAATCCCCTTTTGTGTCAAATAGGATCATGACATCCTCGCTCGTCATTGTCTGGCGCAGCTGACGGATGATCTGGTGAAAGGCATTGGTTTTTCCTGTACCAATACCGCCCAACAACATCATATGGCGGCTTAACAGTTCATGATCTATCGGGACATAAATATCCTGTTTCTGCGCATCTATACCAACAAACGCACACTGCGGATTGTTGGTCGGATATAAAATGGGGCTTGTTGACAGTTTATTACCGTCAAAAACTTCGATTGATTTCATACTGACTCCTTTCGTATCAATAACCTATCCCATAATCATAATCATACGTCTGCTCCTCTGCTTCTGTATCTGCTTCTGACTCCCCACTGTCAAGCAGCAGCGGCTGTGGTGCTGCATCCAGCATATGAACTTCTGTCTTAGACTTATCGGAAAGTGCACTCGAAACGACAGCATTTGTCACACCCATGAACAAATTCGTCACGCCCGCAGCAGCTTTAACTGCTGCTGACGCATCCTCACTCACTTCTATTTCCGTCTTTAACCCTACATTTTCCTCATGCTCTTTTGTCAGTACATCTCCGTCAACACTTTCGCTTTCCTTTCTTTCCAGACTGCCTGTCTGCTTGATTTTGACCTGATCACTGAGTCGGACGCCTGCGGAAACTTCATCCTTCTCAGATTCAGACTCACTTTTATCAGAATGTGACGTATCACCGCTATGGCTGAAACCGCCTTCCAATGGTCCTGCATGAACAGTTCCCCCGAGCTTCCCGCCATGAGATATTGTCCCATCAGAGCTGACAGAGGAAGTCTGTTCTGCATTTATTTCCGCATTATACTCCTCACTCCCTGCCTTCAATCCCGCTTTTGTCTGATTTTCTAATTTGAGATCGCCATCCTTGTCCATAGACACCTTATTTTCATTGGATGCAGACTCCTCTATATAAATATCATCACTGATATCATAATGCTCTGATACCTTTATACCGTGTGAAAACTCATCTTTTTTCGTTCCGAACTCACATCCTGTACTTCCCTCCACAGTCAACGACTTCCTGTCCGAAACCTGTGCCGATATTGACTTCTTCTGCTCACCGGATACCTTATAGCCTTCCATAGAAAATTCTAATTTGGCAGTCGTTTCATCCTTACTGGATATTTGATCTGTGATCTCCTGAGTAACAGAACGCGTCTCTTCGACACCAAACTGTAACTTTTCACTGTCAGAATTGTTATACAACTTAATCTGATCTTCTGTGCGTTCTGCTGTACCAGAATCCGTCGAATCTAAGATGTCATCCTCTTTTTTAGTGATCCTCTCCTGTGACATAAATCCCTCATTCTTTCCACTTTTCAACTGCATAATCACCCATTTTCTGAATATCATTGATTACAGCACCCAGTTCACGAATACATTTTTCTGTATCTTTGATGGGCAGAATCTCCGAAAATCCGGTATGATTATCCTGCTCTGCATCACTTGACCGCTTGATCAGCCGTTTCATACCGCCGCCACGCCTGATATTAATAGCAGAACTTGTTGCGCCCTTTGCTTTCACCACCAACACCAGATTTGGTTTGATCGCATGGAAAAAGAGACTGACAAGCCACAAAATAAATGCAAATAAAAGCAAGATGTAAAAAAACTCCTTGTCCAACACAATTGGCAGGAAAAACGCTCCCATTGAGATGCCCTCGCAGAACAGTTTCAACAGCCACTTTTTCTTAACAACAAAAAACGGAACCAGTGCTGCAATCCCAAAGATCAATGATAAAACAATTCCCAATGAGGGATTTTTGATCGTCGGCTTTATCAATATTGCCAACATACAGATAAGACTGAAAACCGTGGCTAAAATTCCCAAAAAAATGTCTCCCATATTAAAAATGTATTCTCGCCTTGCCTCCACGCCGCCAATCTCATCAATCACAAACTCCTGCTGTAAAGTTGTTCTTCCCGTGATACACCTTCCCGGCGCACGGAATATTACCCTCTTATTTGTTACTTGAATCTTTCCTACTGCTTTCGCATAGGTAATCCCCAATATTTTATTTTTTAATTCCGCAATCGTATACTGCCGGACTGGAACTTCTCCCTCATTTGCGTTGATACATTCTGGTACAATCCGCATTCCCTCCTCAAATGCGGAGGACATGTTGTCTTCTGGTACGCCCATGCCTGTCCGCGCTTTCATATTCCCCCACGCATCTGAGATGGTATCAGGATTAATATTCAGTTGTATATTAATCCCATCCTTCTGCTGCTTTGATGCCTGATCGCAGTTACATATCTCACCCTCCTGTAAAGGTCTCCCACATTTCGTACAAAATTTTGCCATACTTATCTCCTTTCGTATTGTTATATCATCAATAATACAATTCTTTACACCCCAGATTTTGAAGTACCCATTGATTCTCCTCTTTCACAAAATCGAAATAACAGCTTCCATTTCCCTGATACTGACCATCTTCCCAGCCATCTGAACGCCAGCTTTTTCTTGAATAATCCATTTGATAGTTAAAATCAATTCTTATTATTGCTTCATCCGTCTCGGCACTTGCTCTGATTTCTGAAAAATTAATTTGTTTGAAAATCAAGTCTTCACTTTGATTCATATAAGATACCAGCTCATTATAGTCATATGCAATTGATTCCCTGTATGATTCTTCTGGTGTAAAGATCGCTGCAATCTTATGAAAATCCTCCCCGCCTAATGCCGCGCGGTAAATCTGCTGCATGTCATCTACCGCAAGCTGTGACAGCCGCGAGAGGGCATCCTCTGTCAGCTGCATATTTCTGAGATAGTATTCCTCATTGCTATATGTGACTGAAATTTCCTCATCCACTTCTCCCCAGTCTGGTCTCTCAACATGAATTGCATGCATTCCAAAGAATAACTGCGGGATCACATAATGCTGCCGCTCGTCCTCCTCTGTTTCTCTCAAATAAGTATCATCCAATGGAATGCCATCTACCATAACCTTTGCGCCGTCAGGCACATAGACAGAAAAATTTTGGCACACCAGATTCCCTGTCCCTACTTTCCAGTCATCAAAAAACAAATATTTCTTATCTATCTGTTTATTCAAAGGAATTTCATATCTATTGTCATAATCCATTCCCTTTAAGCGATAGTTTATTGTTACAACTGTTCCAAGATCTGTATTCGTCAATTCGTTCCATAGTTCACGATCCAGTGTATTCTGCGCCACAGAATAGTTATTGATATTTTCAAATATTCTGTTGATGTCTGCATCGGATAGACGCTCTGCATTGATAAATGGCGTTTCTTCAATGTCTAATTCCTGAAACACCTTCTCCCAATTCCCATTCACTACATTGACAAAATACCGTTCTGCGACATTCTCAGGACTGCATGACAGTTCTCCCACAGAATAAAACACAACGATCAATATACATAAAATGACTATCTCCGAAAATAGTATGATATGCTCCTTTGAGATGATTTTTCCTGTTTTTTTCTTTTCTAATCTGGCTCCGCACGACTCACAGAACAACGCTGCGTCATCATTCGGAGTTCCACATGCCTGACAAAACATCCTTTTCCCCCTTAATCATCATATGTTAACAGCAACTCAATATTTTTTTTCTCAATATCTGACATATTCTCATAAATGATATCCATATTTGTCTCTTTTTGTGATACACTGTGATACCAATCAGTTTCTTCAAAATATCCCTGAATGTCCTGATTCGTGAATTGATATCCATACCTGGCATACATCTCGTTAATCACCATACGTATGATCCCTTTCCCATTGGGCAAGTTCTCATAAACGCCTGCCTTTAGCTGATTTATGTCGTCTTCTGTCATAATCCGCTCTGCGCTGTATGGACACAAATATCCACTGCTTTCTGTGACTTGCTTTGTTACCTCTGGCTGCACTTTTTGATTGTTGTCGTATGAGCCCCCTTCATTCGCTGAGAGTCTGAATCCCTCCAATGTTTTCTCATACTGCCGAACCTGATCTGCCTGTCTCTGTTCCACTTTTTGCTTCTGCTTGAATTCCTGCTGCGGATCAAGCTTTCCAACATGCTGATTGTATCCCATAAAAATACACAAAAACACACAGAATAAAATCAGTACAGCCATCAATGCAATAAAAAGTCTTACGGTCTTTTTATATGACATATTTTATATTCCTTTCTTTTGTCGTATTTTGTTACTTTTTATATATTATCATATTTGTCACATTTTGTGAAGTATAAGCAAAATTTTTTTGCATATTGCTATAATCAAGAAAATACCCCTTTATCCTCAATCCTCAGCATAATTAGATTGGAGAATCCTTATGAAAGAGAAATCCCTCGCCCTAAAGCTCCTCGAACTGCGGCAGTCACACGATCTGACCCAGAAGCAGCTGTGTGAATCCCTCAATATCGGACGATCAACTTACTCTTATTTCGAAACGGGAAGCCGCATTCCCGATCTCGAAACATTGCTTTTGATTGCCAAATATTATCATGTTTCGTTAGATGAACTGGTTACAGATGCTTTTTCTGACGACAATTCCAGAAAAGATACGATTGAATGCAGTGATATACAGATACTCCATCATCTGAAGTCGAAAAATATTCCTGTCGATTCTGTGATGGAACTGACAAAGGCTGATTTTGATTTTTTGAAAGATTATAAGGATTTAACAGATGAGAACAAGGCAGAAATGCAATACCTTATGAACTATAAATTAAGAAAACAACCGAAATAATAAACTCAGGATGCTGCTGCTGCCCATACACTGAATCCGGGTGCTAAGACAGACATTCCAACAGCAGCTTTGCCATGTACTTCATCCCCAGCTCAAATCCTTTGCGCTCTGCGATGCCTGACACTTCAAAAAAACGCCTCCCGATCTCGTCATGAAATTCTTGCGGCATTTGTTCCTCCATGTCCGCAAGGATCGCTTCCACCTGTTTTGCTATCGTTTGTTCTGTTTCCGGCAAATCTGGTATATTGATATTCACCTTATCAAATATTTCTATTATTAATTTTTGCATACTTACCCCTCTTTTCGTATTTTATATTTAAATTTCTTATATCTAATTTCTTTTTTCCTTTCCCCTTGTGTTTTTCTGGCGGTCTCATCTGTTAAGGAATTGTCAATATATAATTTGTTACTATTTATTGACAATTCCTAACATAATGAAACCATAATACAGAACATAGCAAAAGCTTGACCTTGCGTATTCTTTGTTCTATCCATACGCGAACGCCCGCAGCAGTCTCCGCAAAATCCTTGAATCATCAATACACTTGTGATAGAATCAATACAGTGAATTTAGAAAGAAGAGGACAAACCTTATGCTGAGCATTATTTTTAACAGAGGCGAAAAGGACATAGACAATCCAAATTACGTGTTCAGTCCAGACACTTACTTTAAATACAACTATGAAGAGGAATGGTTCGATGATGAACTGGTACAGGAAATGGTACAGGATGTAGACGCTTCTTCTGTAATGTCCGCCCATGCGATCAGCAGTCCCGTTCTTGGCATCATCGCCCCGGAAAGATTGTCAGGCGGCGTGAAAGCGCTCATTATCATGTACAAGGAGCCCTCGCTGATTGTCAACGCATCTGCCTGCGGTGATAACTGCGCAAAATGGATTCTGGAAATTGGAAAACGTCAAAATATCACAGTGCGGCTCGGCTATGAAATGACATTCAGAGAACCCTTTGAAATTCATATCCAAAACAGCGGCAATGTCATTCACACATACTATGAATTTCTGAAAGAATTTCAGGAGGTGGAGATCTTTGAAGGGTAGAATAAAAGTAATAGTTTCCACCAAAAGACTGCGCTATGAACTAAATTTACGAAGGAATATCACAATTATTCAGGGAGACAGCGCCAGCGGAAAAACCACCTTAATTCAGATTATCAGCGATTATCTGTCTGGCAGAACAGGACCGGGAACAGAAGTTGTATGCAGCAAAAAATGCGCTGTTTTATCTGGCGATGCAGAAAGTGCATTAACACAGCTTCGTCTGCTTAACAATGCTGTTGTGTTTGTGGACGAACAGGAGAAATTCCTGTATACCAAAGAGTTTGCCAGAGCAGTCTTAGCCTCAGACTGCTATTTTGTACTGATTACAAGAGACAGTCTGAATATGCTGCCATACAGTGTCAATGAAATATATTATCTAAAAAACAGCGGATATTATCAAAATACAAAACAAGTTTACAATGCGATGCATCAGGTTTATCCTGAAATAGATAAACCCGGAAAACTTGCAGTATCCACTATTCTTACAGAAGACTCTAACTCTGGTCATGACATGTTTAAAGCAGTTAGCCATGATTTAGAACTACTTTGTGTTTCCGCTGATGGCAAGTCTAATGTAGCAAAATATATTCTTTCGCACAAAGACAAGAAGATTTTCGCAATTGTTGACGGTGCAGCATTTGGTGCTGATATGCAAAGTGCAATGCATGCAATAGAAGTAAATTCTGGAAGCTATATATGGGTTCCTGAATCATTTGAATACCTAATTTTACAATCAGGTATTATTCAGGCAGAGGGAATACACAATCTTCTGGCAAATCCAGCAGATTTTATAGAAAGCAGCGAGTACAGTTCATGGGAACGCTTCTTTACTCAGCTCCTCGAAGATTTAACCCGAAATTCAATCTATGCTTACAACAAGAAAAAGCTCAATCCAAACTATCTGACAAAAGGAAACATAGATAAAATAAAAAAATTACTGCCGGATATCCGTCTTCCTCACCTCATTACACAGACATAATTTGACTATGCGTGACTGTTTAAAACATCCTATATCTTTAAACAGTCGCCCCTGCTCAAGCATTACATAATGTAATACAAAATATATTGCGTTCCACTTGGCTATGACGACAAACGAACAAAAACATGGGAGGAACTGAAAACTATGGCTATGACAAATCAATATATGGAAGCGGCGGCAAACATGATCTTTGAAATCAGCTCGGATGAAAATATCCGTGAGCTATGCCGCAGACGGGCGGAATATGAAGCTTTTGAACGTCACCAGCAGGCAGAAATCGCGCGATTAACACAGGCAAATGCCGACAAAGACGCAGAAATCGCGCGTCTAAAAGAACTGCTTGCCAGTATGCAGGCGAAATAATTGTCTAAAACAATTCAAAAAAGAACTGACAAGATATGCCAGTTCTTTTTTATATAACGTTTTTAATCCCCGATCGCTTCCAGATAAAAGTCCAAAATATCCGCAAACAATTCTTCATTTAACTGCGATGTCAGCTTTTTGTCAATGGTGTCATTCCACGCTTTTTTGACTTCATCAGGAACCTCATCCTCATACTGCGCAAGGATATCATTATACTCTGCATCAAGCTTCTCCATATACGCCAGACGCTCCTCGCTGTAATCCATCATCAGATCGCCATGTTTCCTGCCCTCAAGGAGCACATACTTCACATCTGTTCTTGTAATTTTATCCCGATTGGTGTAGATACAGGGTCCGTCAAATCCCACAAAGTCATCCTGGTCTCCCTGAATAATCATGACAGCTGTGTCAGTCGCGCGGTTGATGCCGTCCGCCGCAGTGAGGTTCATCTTGTCCCCAAATGTCATGCGCAGCGTGAGCCATATAAACGGTTTCTCCAAATAGGCAAACGGACCAATGAGACTTTTTCCGACATAGGACATTTCCTGCATACTGTCATTGTACCCCGCAAGGCTTGCAACTGCTGTGATGTCATGGTCAAAATTGAGCACCGCGGTCGTGGCAAATCCGCCCCAGCTATGTCCATACAGGCAGATCGGCAGCCCGTCAAAAATGGGATTTTGCTCGACATAGGCCAGTGCATTGTCCAAATCCAGCGCCGACTGTACCAGCCCGATACAGCTCTCGCCTGTCGAGGCGCCGCTCCCTGTATTGTCGTAGGCAAACACCATAAATCCATGGTCCACGAAATACTTGGTCTCGCTGATATACCCTTCTGAGTATCCGCCAAGCCCGTGCGACACCACCACCAGCCCTTTTGCCGGCTGATCCTTGCCATAGATATAGCCCGTCAGCGTCTCTTTGCCAGAGGCAAAGGTCACCGTCTCCCTTGGAAAATCTTCAAAGTCCGCCCAGCGCATGTACTCGGAATACTTCTTTTGCTCACTCCGGTTAAAATATTCCTTCATAAAATGATTGATGAGCAGAAACGACGCCACGACAAAGACCACCAGCAGCACGCCCACAACAATCAGGACAATCTTTATGATTCTGCGACTTTTTTTCATTTTCTAATCTCTCCTAAAGCCTAACACCGCTCCACACCGACAGTAGCATTCTCGCCGTTGATATTCCAGTCTTTTCCGTTCGGCACCTGTTCCTCACCGTACACAAACGCGTCCGCGAGAACCTTTTCCCCGATTGCCTTCTCATTTTTCTGCACCACACTGACAATCGTGTCATTTTTACTGATGTAAACTTTAATGTGGTCCATCACCTCAAAGCCCGAATCCTTGCGCATGGTCTGCACCTTGCTGATGACCTCGTAGACAAATCCCTCCTCGATCAGCGCATCCGTCAGATTTGTGTCAAGCACGACGGTCACCGTATTGTCCGCCTCTGTCACATAGCCCTCTTTCTGGGAAATGTCAATCAGCAGATCCTCCTCGGCAAGCTTCACTTCCACGCCGCTTACCTCAAAAGCGAGAACCCCGTTTGCCTTGAGTTCATCCATCGCCGCATTGCCGTCAATGGTGGAAAGCTTTTCCTTGATGCCGCCAAGCTGCTTGCCATATTTGGGACCCACAGTCTTTAACTGCGGCTTAAAGGTATAGGTCGTAAATTCCCGCACATCCTCTGTAAATACCACCTTCTTGACATTCAGCTCCTCCTCGATGATTTCCTGATAAAATGCCCCCAGTGTGAACGGCGCCTTGATAAACATCGTGCTGATCGGCTGCCGGTTCTTGATATTTGCCGTGTTGCGGCACGCACGCCCCATCACGACGGTCTTCAACACGGCCTCCATATCCGCCTCAAGCTGCCTGTCGATAAATTTTTCCTCGACAGACGGGAAATCGCACAGATGGATGCTCTCCGGCGCAGACGGGTCAATGCTGCACACGAGATTGCGGTAGATATCCTCTGTCATAAACGGAATCATTGGCGCCGCTGCCTTTGAGATCGTTACCAGCGCGGTGTAGAGCGTCATATAGGCGTTAATCTTGTCCTGCTCCATGCCCTTTGCCCAGAAGCGCTCGCGGCTGCGCCGTACATACCAGTTACTCATCTCGTCCACAAACTCCTGCAAGGCACGCGCCGCCTCGGGAATCCTGTAGTTTTCAAGATCACTGTCCACTGCGCCGACCACCGTGTTGAGCTTTGACAAAAGCCATTTGTCCATCACTGGAAGTTTGTCGTACTCCAGCGTGTATTTCGTCGCGTCAAAACCGTCGATATTCGCGTAAAGCACGAAAAATGCATACGTGTTCCACAGCGTGCCCATAAACTTGCGCTGTCCCTCCTGCACTGCCTTTCCGTGGAAACGGTTTGGCAGCCAAGGTGCGGAATTGACGTAAAAATACCAGCGGATTGCGTCCGCGCCGTAGGTTTCAAGCGCCTCAAACGGGTCCACCGCGTTTCCTTTTGACTTGGACATTTTCTGTCCATTCTCATCCTGAACATGACCGAGCACGATAACATTTTCATAAGGCGCTTTGTTAAATAGCAGTGTGGACTCCGCCATCAGCGAATAAAACCATCCGCGCGTCTGGTCCACTGCCTCCGAGATAAACTGCGCCGGAAACTGCTGCTCGAACAATTCTTTATTTTCAAACGGATAGTGATGCTGTGCAAACGGCATTGCGCCCGAGTCAAACCAGCAGTCAATCACCTCTGGAACCCGGTGCATCTCCTTGCCGCAGTGCGGGCATTGAAACGTCACTTCGTCAATATAGGGTCTGTGCAGTTCCACTTTTGCCGCGTCAGGATTGCCGCTGCGGTCTGCAAGCTCTTGCCTGCTGCCGATACACTCCTGATGGCCGCACTCGCACTCCCACACATTGAGCGGCGTTCCCCAGTAACGGTTGCGCGAGATGCCCCAGTCCTGAATGTTCTCAAGCCAGTCGCCAAAACGCCCCTTTCCGATGGACTCTGGAATCCAGTTGACCGTATTGTTATTGCGCACCAAATCCTCTTTTACCGCGGTCATCTTGATAAACCATGACTCGCGCGCATAGTAGATTAACGGCGTATCACAGCGCCAGCAGTGCGGGTACTCATGCTCGAATTTCGGCGCGTCAAACAGCAGCCCCTTCGCCTCCAAGTCCTTTAAAATCATCGGGTCTGCCTTTTTCACAAAGACGCCCGCATAGGCGGTTTCCTCTGTCATCTCGCCCTTTCCGTTGACGAGCTGTACAAACGGCAGTTCATACTTTCTGCCGACATTGGCATCATCCTCACCGAATGCCGGGGCAATGTGCACGATACCAGTACCGTCTGTCATAGTGACATACGTGTCACAAGTGATAAAGTGCGCCTTTTTGTGCTGCTTCTCGATAATGCCTGCCGCAAAGTCAAACAGCGGCTCATATGCCTTGTGCTCCAAATCCGTTCCCTTGTAAGTCTCGAGCACCTCATACGCCTTGTCACCCTCGTTCTGGGCTAATTTTCCAAGCACCTTGTCAAGCAGCGCCTCCGCCATATAGTAGGTGTATCCGTCCGCTGCCTTTACCTTGCAGTATGTCTCATCAGGATTGACGCAGAGCGCCACATTAGAAGGAAGTGTCCAGGGCGTCGTCGTCCATGCAAGGAAATACGCGTCCTCGCCAACCACTTTGAAACGCACCACGGCGGAGCGTTCTTTGACAGTTTTATAGCCCTGCGCCACCTCCTGCGAGGACAGCGGTGTGCCACAGCGCGGGCAGTACGGCACAATCTTGAAACCTTTATACAAAAGCTTTTTGTCCCAGATTTCTTTTAACGCCCACCACTCGGACTCGATGAAATTGTCATCATAGGTCACATAAGGATCGTCCATATCCGCCCAGAATCCGACGGTGCCTGAGAAGTCCTCCCACATGCCCTTGTATTTCCAGACCGACTCCTTGCACTTTTTGATAAACGGCTCCATGCCGTACTCCTCAATCTGGTCCTTGCCGTTTAAGCCCAGAAGCTTCTCCACTTCAAGCTCGACAGGAAGCCCGTGCGTGTCCCATCCTGCCTTTCTCGGCACCATGTACCCTTTCATCGTGCGGTAGCGCGGAATCATGTCCTTGATAACACGCGTCAGCACATGGCCGATATGCGGCTTACCGTTTGCCGTCGGCGGTCCGTCGTAAAAGGTATAGGTCTCGCCCTCCCTGCGGCTGTCCATGCTCTTTTGAAAAATATCATTGTCCTTCCAGAATTTCTCTACATTTTTTTCCCTGTCCACAAAATTCAGGTTGGTGTCTACTTTGTTATACATTGTCTTTCCTTACTCCCTTCTTTTCATTGTCCTGCTTGTTTTCCTTTGCTTCTTTCCGTTTTACGACCTGTGTGATAACCAGCTCCAATATATCCCCAATCATATCAAAAATCTCCGAGATAACATCCATCGCAGCCTCCTTCCAGAAATAATGAAATAATAATCGAGTAGGGGAATGACCTTCTCTCCTACTCGCGCGCCGGGCACCCGTCAGCTTCTGCTGACAAATTTCATCTGGGTGCCCGTGTGCATAAAAAGGCTCTTCATCCTGTAAATAGGACGAGAGCCTTATCATCGTTATACCACCTAATTACAGTGTACTCCGTCTCGCGCACTTTTGTCTGAACACAACATGTCAAAAAGACCCGAAACTTTTATACACGTCCCCTGTAACGCAGGAAATACGTCGGTTCCTACTATGCCTGACTTACAATTTATAATACCGTTTCAGACATTTCAGACCGAAACTCGGGAGTGATCTTCAACAATCCCATACTCATGCCGGCTCGCACCTGTCCCGGCTCTCTGTGATTTTCTGGAAATGTGTACTGTCTCCGTCATTGTCTTTGTACCCTATTCTATATCCCCGCTGCCCGGACTCCTTGAACAAATCTTTCGTGCAAGCTGATTCTGTCAATCCTGCAACGCTTTGCACACAGCAGCAACCGGGAACTATGTTTCATTATAAACATGCATCCCCCAAGTTGTCAAGAATACAGGACATTTTTTCATTTTGAACTGTCACATAAACCGTCATTTGCGTATCCCCGCAAGCACTTCTGCCGGAATCTCAAACTCCACTGTTCCCATATACATAGGCGCCACATCGCCTTCATTAAAGGCAATGACCACATTGTCCTTCTCATTCAGATAAAAGTTTGTCTCGTCCGTAATCGCCTTGAAGTTCCACTCCTCAATCTCATCATGGAGCCAGTAGATTACATTCTCATCAGCGTCCATCTGCTCCTGCATCTGGCGCTTGATGTCCTCACTGATTGGCGTGATATAGTCAGCGCCTTCCTGAAACAGCGCTTTAAGCTGCAAGCGCTCTCCGGTATTTAAGTCAATCGTATAAAAATAATTCCACTGGTATCCGCTGCCCGCTCCCTGATAACAGATTAATTTCAATGTAAAATATTCGGGAGTGGTTGCAAGCACCTCGCTCTTTACCACAACATCCTGATATCCCCAGTCATTTTCCAGATTGGTCTCAAATTCCTGAATCAGCTGCTCGGTAATACGCTGGATTTCTGCGTTAATTTCTGCTGTGGTACGGTCTAAACTCTCCTGCACAGCACTGTCCACTGGCTGTTCGTCAGGTTTTATTTCTGCCTGTATCTCTGGCACTTCGATATCTGCCATGTTGCGGTCTGTCTCGTATTCGTACTCCCGAAACGTCACTACCTTCACAAGCTGCCCAATAAACGGAATCTGCTCCATCGCATGTGCGATCGTTCCAGATGTGTTTGGCAGAATGACAAAGAGTCCTATGAGTGCTGCGGCAGCGATGGCTGCATATTTTATGGGATAAAACTGGTTTTTATTCATTGTTTTTGCCTCCTCGATTTTTTGACAGAGCAGCTTTGTCTGCATGTCTGTCATTTGATGTTTCAGATATTCTTTTCTTAGTCCCTGCAATTCGTTCTCCAACAAGCTGTCCTTTTTGTCTGTCATGCTATCCCTCCTTCATCCTCCCCAAGCGCGCCGCGCAGCTTCTTCATACTGCGGTACAGCCTGCTCTTTACGGTGCTTAAATTCTCCTCGAGAATCATGGCAATCTCCTCTAATTTCATATCCTCGAAATATCTTAACAAAATGACTGCCTTATCCTGCTCTGGCAGAGCATCGAGCGCCCGTTGCAAATCAAGACTGGCGCTGCCGTCCTCTGTGTAAAACGGCTCATTGCCCATCTCGTCCTGTAGCTCCTCATACGAGAGATGCTTTGGCTGTCTCAGGAAGCGGAAGCATTCGTTCAGCATGATGCGGTACACCCAAGTCTGGGCATACGCTGCCTTTTTCAGCGTATGACTGCCGCGTATGGCCCTGTATGCACCATTTTGCACGATATCACAGGCATCTGCTTCATTGCGGACATAGCTGTATGCGATGCGGTAGTATTGATTGTAGTTCTCGAGAATCAATTGCTCAATAAGCTCTTGATTCGTGTTTTTACGGGAAAATATGTGCACTTTTTTCACCTCCTCGGTACGTTCTGTATGATTAGACCGCCGGGCGCAGCAAAAAGTTTCATGGATGCGAAAAATATTTAAAAGTGCCGCAACGGTTTTAGATAAAAAAACTAAATTTAATGGAATTATATGAGTGTTTGTGATAAGATAATGAGGATAATTAATTCAGTAAACACTTCATATTTGGAGGCAGGCAGATGATTTCTACAAAAATTAAAGATGTTGATATGGTATTTGAAACGGCACCTTCAATTTTTTCGCCCAATTCGATTGATCAAGGTACATTAGCCATGTTATCTGTTATTGATTTTTTACCATCCGATAAAGTGCTGGATTTGGGTTGCGGGTACGGTGTTGTAGGTATACTTGCAGGCAAACTAATAGGTGAACAAAATGTCATAATGTGTGATGTTTCTGAACAGGCAATAGAATCTGCAGCGATGAATTTACGCCTTAATAATGTACCTGAAATTAGCATTCGATTGAGCGATGGGTATAAAAATGTCGCAGAAACAGATTTCACGCTTATATTGTCTAATCCACCATACCATGCAGATTTTTCTGTTCCAAAACATTTTATTGAGGTTGGATTTAAAAAATTAGTGCTGGGCGGAAAACTGGTTATGGTAACCAAAAGACTTGACTGGTATAAAAATAAACTGACTTCCGTCTTTGGTGGTGTTAAGATTCATGAAATCAACGGATATTATGTATTTGTTGCAGAAAAAAGAATTTCAGCCCAAAATGAGAAAGAGAAAACGACAAACAGTTTATCAAAAAAATTGCAACGTAAACAACAGCGCAAAAAGATGAATCGAAGAAAATAGCAGAAATCACAGATGGCGGGAATGCTGAAAGCGTCACTTCCCTAAGAATGGAGAGCGAGACACAAGAAAATCTCAGGAGTTGAATGACCTCAAAAAGTATCCATTTCTTGCTCCTCATGTCCCAATCGCTCCCATTCTCAAAACAGGATTTTTCGACGGAAAATCTCCGACAATATATGAGTATCCTTAAATCCTGATGGCAGTTTTAAGGAAATACACAGTTTATGTGACACGCTCATTTCTTAAAGCCATTCTGCTAAATAATCAGTTAAATCTGTTATTTTCCCCTCATGAATTTTCTGAACTAATGTATTGGCTTCTTCATAGTTCTTCCGATCCTCACAAAACAGGCGCACCTGTTTCCCGCTGTCATCATCCATTATATTGACACTACACTGCTCCGTCATAGGATTTCTCCCACAAAACACTCTTGATACCTTTACTTTTACAGTTTGTCCATTTATGATCAAAATAACTTCCTGCATGATTTTCTCCTTATCCACACTTGCCGCTACTTACTCTGAAAACTCCAACTTCCGCTCTGAATAACGGCAATCATTTATTCACTGCTTTTCTTGCTACCTCCAAAAGCCGACGCTGCTCCTCAACCTTATTTGTGAACCAATCCACCGACCAAATACGATAGAAGTTCCACCCCATTCGCTCAAGAATTTCCCGCCGCAGTCGGTCACGGTCCCGCGTGTTCCCAAATGAACGATACGTATTTCCATCACATTCAATCGCCAGCACATAATCAGCTCCATCAGAGCTCTTCAATCCAAGATCAACTTTAAATCCAGAACATCCAACCTGTGTGTCAACCACAAATCCATTCGAGCGCAAAAACTCGCATATTTCAAGCTCAAAATCAAATTCTTCTTGCTCAAAAGAATTCGTAAATACCGTTCGTTCAAGTACAGCGTCACCATTTTCCGCATAATGAAGATATTCTCGAAGCAGCTTTGCCCCTTCTGACGATGTACGATTCAGGTCTATATCCGTATAATGCATTGAGGACACCAGCTGTACATTATATTTCGCACGTGTAACAGCAACATTTAACCGCCTTTCTCCCCCAACACGATTCAGAGGGCCAAAATTATGTAATAATTGACCTTGCGCGTCTTTCCCATATGCCACACTAAAGATAATCGTATCACGCTCATCCCCTTGAACACTCTCAAGATTTTTAATAAAGAATGGCTCATCCGTACTGCTATTAAAAAAAGTTTCTTTTTCTGGGGTACTCTGGCGCCGCTTTGACAACAGTTTTTCAATTAACTCCTGCTGCGTTTGGCTAAAAGCCACGACACCGAGACTACGCTCTGGATAGTGATCTATATTCTGGTAAATCAAATCTACAATAAATTCTGCCTCAATTCGATTATTATGCGATTTACGGTCAAAAACACCATCCACATGATAATAATCCACGCCAATACCATATGCATCTAACTTAGCAGATGGAAATGTAACTAAAGCCCCATCATAAAAACTTTTATTTGAAAATGCAATTAATTGCTCATAGCGGCTGCGATAATGCCAACGCAGACGAAGCTGTCTCATAAATGTGCCACACAAATCCAAAATGGACTCAAAATCCGTCAAGTCTTCGATTTCTTCATCATTATGTTCGCCTTGTATTGTAGCATTAAAGAAATTGCTGGGAGGCATTTGCTTTGAATCTCCTACAACAATTAACTGTTTTGCGCGATAGATGGCGCCAATTGCATCCTGCGGGAAAATCTGTGACGCCTCATCAAAAATAACCACATCAAAATAGACAGAATCATTCGCCAAAAATGTGCTTACACTCAATGGTGACATCAAAAAGCAAGGTTTAATACGCTGAATAAGTTCACCCGTTTCGGTCAAAAGTGTTCGTATACTTTTTAGTTTTCTCTTTTTTTCTCCTTCATGCATCAAAACAGCCAATGCACTCCTTGGTTGTATTGTTTGTAAAGAAGGACGATTGGCAGAAAGCTTCGCTCTAATTTTTGCTTTATTAATTTCAAATTGTTCTAAATCTTTCTCCGCAAATGTTTGAATCGCTGCATCATGCGTAAATCTGCTGAATGTTGAAAAAAATGGAACTTCCGATAATATAAAATCGATCCACTGATAATAAAACTGCTTTTTAAATGCATCGACAATAAACTTTTCCTCTACATTATTACGAACCGCTGTATCTATATACGATAAAACCTGCTTCTCGTCCAGCATTGTCCGTAACCCGTTGAAATGGCACCAATTATCCAATTGGTCCCATCCGTTCAGATATTGATTGCACCTTGTTAATACCACTGAACAGTCTGTCTTTCCGAGATCCCAGACAGCAGGATCAAAACATCCTGCAAGATAATCCAATGTATCATTGCCAACAATCTCAAAACAACGATCCAGTCTGTCCACATACTCTGCAAAAACAGCACCTTCCTGTCTAAAATCATCATAGTCTGTCAAATTGCCAAAGGAAATCTCCTCCGAATGCATAGCACGAATAACATTCATCTGATCTGTTATATAACTCCAATCTGACTGTATCCCCACATAAGCTGTTCCAAGAAAAGATTGAATCGGAGCTGCAATCTCATTGTACTCCATGACTTTTTGCTGGTAATCAGCCAATTGCTGCGCCACTGCAACCGCTTCGTTATATGAAATTTTCTTTCCGTCTTTTTTACATATACGCAATGAATTTACAAGCTGTTTATATTCTGAATGAAATAATCGTGACCATACACTAGAAAACAGCCTTGTTAGTTTATTATAACAATCTATACCATTTATCTCATAAATTTGTTTATCAAAGTCTGCATCCAAAGCCGTCTGGCAGGATAGAAGATCTGCTCTTTGTCTCTGCATTTTTTCTAATACTGCATCCGCCATTTCAAACTGTTCTTTCCGCATCAACGAAGGTGTCAGAAGCCGCGATGTAGAAGCAAACCGAAAAATCTTATGCCAAACCGAAATCTCTTCAAGAGTGCTGCAAACTACATTATATCTCTTTCTTATATCTTCAAGAACAGGAATCAGCATTTGCAAAAACGCTACTGCTGTGACAAAGCTTTTCTTTACTTCCACTTTCACCTGATAGGAAGTATCTTGTTTCACGTATCCATACCATAAATTCTTTTTATAATCATATCCTATCGAAGGAATATAATTTATATATTGTTCCAACAGTGAAGACGCTTCTATCATAAATGCTTCTCCTTTGGATGCAATCTGCGGTATGTACCACTCTATATCTGGCGCTGAATGCACTGAAGCTAATGCTTCATAAAGCTGATACATGCTTTTTTCTATAACAGGACGAATCTGATGTAATTCTATAACATATTCATCCAACTGCTGTTGCGCTTTTTCTTTCAATGCAATTTCGTTTTCTGCCTTTGATGATGTCCTGCTCTTGGGGGATCGCAATGTATTACAGATCTCAGCAATTACATCCTTTTTGTTCGTTTTGTGACTATGTAGTTCCAAACAAAATTCAGATAGTCCAGCTTGATTCAATTTACTATAAACCACATTCAAAGCCGCCAGTTTTTCAGAGACAAACAACACCTTTTTTCCATCACTTAGGCACTCTGCTATCATGTTTGTAATTGTCTGGCTCTTACCTGTCCCCGGAGGACCCTGCAACACAAAGCTCTTCCCGGACTTTGCCATTTCTATTGCCTTAATCTGACTGGAATCCGCATCTACTACACAATGCAGTTCAATCAGTGGATTCTGAATATAAACATTCTCATCACCACTGTCTTTCGAATTATTTTGAGAATCCGATTCTCCCAAAAGCTGGCGAATTATTGGATTTGATAATATTGTAACCGCATTGTCCTTCAGATCTCGATACATATTCATTTTCTGAAAAGAAAAAATGCCAATCTTACAGTCGTAAGATACTGTCCATTGTAATTTCTCAACCATTTTCTCTATATTTCCCAAATATGTACAGATTCCTTCATCATCATAATCTGGAAGAGTTATACCATAATCCTTTTCTATCTTGTACGCAAATGTTGGATTGATAACAGTATCGTCGTCATTTGCTTTGATCTGAAATGGCGCAACCGCTGATACCTGTTCTAATTGAATCGGCACAAGCAGAATAGGCGCCCGCAGCACATTTTCGGGTGCATTGTTCTCTTTCCAGCAAATAAATCCGAAAGCCATATAGACAACATGCACCCCCGTTTCCTCTACCATTAATTTAGACTTTTTTCTAATATTCTTCATCACGGTAATCGGATCCGTCGCCGCATTATAAAGCAGCATTTGTTTCTGTTTCTTTATCTTTGCAGAATATCGGGATAAATATGCTGTTTTTTTATCCAGCATTTTCTGTTCCTCAACCGATTCATTACAGACATTATTTTCTTCATCCGTTTCTGTATATTGGACATCGAACACTTCAAATGTTGTTGTTCCTGTAATTTTGTCAAACAATACATCTATTGTCGGGAGTAAAATATCAACCGTTGTATTTTTTGTATCTTTAAAATTGATCAGGTTATTCCGTTTTCCTGTATCCAGAAGCAGCTCAGCCCATTTATTTAACTTTTTTGTATCCACATCATTTGTCTCCTTATATAATTTGTCTCCTTATACAAATTGGATAATATTTCCACCAATAATATTCAAATATTCCTCTCTGCACACATGATACACATCCTGTTCCTCATCATAAGAAAGCATCGCATATTCATTCACTGAAGAAGGCACGTTGTTATCCCTTCTTTCCTGAATCATTTACGGAACACAGTCTAAGTTCCTCTTTTATCTATTCTAGCAAATGCCCTCAATAATGCAAGATATTTTTGCATTTCCTCTTGACAATCTCTGTCTGCAAAAGTACACAAAGGATCTGGATTGGATTATTAAGCACTATGCTGCGTCCCCTGACCAGAAGATACTTTTCTGCCAAATGGAATTATACTGGCGGTCGTTGCACACAGCCGCATAATGCTTCTTATTCCTTGACTTTTTTCACTACACTGCCCTGAAAATCTCCGTGTCCTATTATCGTTATATTTACTTTTTTACCCGCGTTGACAGTCTCTCCGATGGTATAGTCATGATCTTTCAACAGCGCATGTTTGGCATAGGTAAGATTTAATACTTTAGATGTTCCTTTTACAGATACCTTCTTAATATTCTGCGGCTTAATCTCAAAATTAAAGCTACTCTTTACCCCCCTATAGTTACCTTTTCCTGTAATTGTGACAACTGCCTCCTTTTGATTTCTCACTTTGGAGGCATGCAGATTTTTGCTGTAGGATACTGTGTAATCCCTTCCTGCCTTGAGCGTCTTACTGCCTGCCATTACAGATACCTTAGGCTTCTGAAGCTTTCCGTTATATGTAACAGCTTTTATTTCTCTTTTAAGCCTCAATATACTCTTTGCCGGTGTGATCTCAAATTCCTTTACAACGCTTCCGACATATCCCTTCTTTCCTGTAATAACTGCATAGGCAACGCCTGCTTCTTTATTGTTCATATATTTTACAGAAAAATCTTTGTTTTTTACAAGTGTACTTTCTCCCACTTTTACGGAAAACTCCGGTTTGATCGCATTTCCGGTATAGATCTGTGACTTATCCTTTTCATTAACATAACACACGTTTTCAGGATTGATAATTCCTTTAAAATTCTTTCCAGACGCATCATATACTGTAATCTTTACCTTGACAGATTTTATATTGTCATAGTTAGATCCTTCCTTTGCCTTAATATTCACTTCCAGTTTTCCTTTGCGCGTTATATTGCCGCGTACCACTTCCAGCACATAATCCTGACCATATATGAGGGCACTGTCTGTCTCGGCGTCACTGACGTAAACAGGAAGTTTTTCTAACTGAATCTCTCTGTCTGCATCTGCCGCTATGCCTCCTGTTACGATTTTAAGCTTTTTCAGAGACTTGGGTGTAATCTGATATTGAGTGGTCAAAACACCTGTATACTTTCCATTTCCTTTCACTGTGATGGTTCCCGCGCCCACATTTATCCGGTCATCGTAAAGTACTCTGTAATCCGCTCCCTCAGTAAGTATAATGGTTCTGCCATTTTCCTTTACCGTCACTTTTATGTTTGGTCTATATACACTGCCATCATAAACTTTTGACTTAACTGCTGCAATCTGACCGCCCACACTATTGAGCTTTATTCGCTGTGCCATCTCATACGCGGAATCGTCATCATCCATATTGTCATTATCATTATTATTTTCATTCTGTTCTGTCCACTTCGCATAAAGCGTCATATCGCTGGTTACTGTATCAGTATTCATATCCCATAATATTGTACACTCAGAATCCTTGTACCAGCCGTCAAATATATGGTTCTCTTTTGTCGGAACTGCGATACCAAAATCCGACAGTCTGCTTCCTTTCCTGCATATTACAGGCTCTACACTGCTCCCCCCTGATGTTTCAAAAGTTACGGTGCATGTTTCCTCAGCAATATCATCATCACTAACTGTTATTGTACAGCTATCTTTGAGCTCTGGCTTTAGAACAGAAGTAACCGTAATGTCAGCAGTTCCGATAGATACTGCCGTGATAAAACCTGTATTATCTACTGTCACAATATCCGTGTTGGAGCTATCCCACACAACACTTTTATCCTCATTTGTATCAGCAGGCTCATAAATAACTTCCAACTTGGATGTTTCATCTGTTTTTAATTGCAGACTGCTCCTGTTCAGGCGGATTGCTGTCAAAGCGCTGTCGGGTTTTTCATCGCCTTTCTCTGCCGTAATATCTACTACACGAAATCCATACGCGCTTCCGCCCTTGTCCGTCACAAGTCTCACCAATACAGATTCTCCGCTGACAACTATTTTCTGTCCTGCAAGCTCCTTCCCGGTATATTTTCCAACCAACTGATTTTGGTTAGCATATATTTCCAGATAATCATAAGGAGCTTCAAATTCCGTATCATCTGAAAAGGTAAGTGTAATCCGTTCTGCCCCCGGCGACTGATACAACCAGACCTCTGACAGATTATTCTGATAAGGATGACTGCTCTCGAAATGTTCTACAGATGTCACCATGTTCAGATTTCCTGTCACCGTTACCGTACACGATGCAGTACAACCGCTTCCGTCTGCTGCTTCTGCCTGAATTGTTGCCGTTCCTTTGCTTATTGCAAGTACCCTTCCGTTTTCATCCACTTGGGCAACTGCCGGATTCGATGATGTCCATAGCATGTTCTTATTTGTGGCATTTTCAGGATATACGGTCGTGGTAAGCGTAAGTACCTCCCCTGCCTTTAGCTCTGCGGAGGTTTGATTTAAATAGTGTCTGCTGATTAAGCAAATATTTGCAACTTCCAACTCTTACATCTGCTCCAGTTACACCAAAATCGGATCAGA
>ERZ808040.666-NODE-666-length-28031-cov-5.845103_pt1 | contig 28031 bp, 25 predicted proteins | sample MGYA00380191_ERZ808040 | MGnify/ENA primary metagenome ERZ808040 (study PRJEB31490, sample SAMN06133395) | mouse gut metagenome | isolation source: J6 | host: mice | place: China: Chengdu | collected 2015-05 ...
ATAACGCAGATGGAAGAATATGGGAATTATATTTCTGTTGCTTTATTGCCGCTCCTAGCCATATTGCAACCGCACAGCTGGAAAAATTTTTCAAGAAGCAGCCCAGATATTGAAGTGACTGTTCGTATGATCAATATCAATTATGGACATAACAAAAATATACTAAATGCATGCAAACCTCTTGAGGAATATGCTTGGTTTGTGGCACAGATTCGAAAGAACATAGCCGCCAGCGGTGACAATTCTCCCAATAAAGCCGAGACTGCGATTGACCGGGCAATTCGTGAGATGCCCGATGACTTTGAAATCAAAAACTTTCTAATCTCAAACAGAACGGAGGTGAAGGATATGTGTCTGACTGAATACAATGAAACGGAAACCTTAGAATTATTCCGACAGGAAGGACGGCAGGAAGGTCAGCAGGAAACAATGCTGCTCAATATCAGAAAACTAATGAACAATACTGGATGGTCTGCTGATAAAATCATGGATATGTTAGAAATACCACAGAACCAGCGTAAAGCACTTTCTATCAGACTGGGTAAAAATTGTGAAAGGAGCTGTTAATCCGACAGCCCCTAAAACTTGCATCCGCCTATCTCAAGCGTCTTCCTCTCCCGCAGCCGCGACCTCCGCGCCCCCGTCCACAACCATATGTGCCATAATTATCGCAGATTCCGTCTCCATCTGCATCCACAAAGCCCGTTCCTGCGCCACAGCCATATGTGCCATAGTTATCACAGATTCCGTCTCCATCTGCATCCACAAAACCTGCTCCCATACCACAGCCATATGTGCCGTAATTGTCACAGATTCCATCTCCATCCGCATCCACGAAGCCCGTTCCTGCGCCACAAAGCTGCGCAGCATAGTTGTCACAGATTCCATCTCCATCCGCATCCACAAACGTGCAGGAGACACCACAATATCCGCAGCTCACAATTGTATCCGCATCCTGACTGCTTGGAATCTCTGCCACTTCTGCCGCCAAAGCTGTTGCATTGCTCATAATAAATACCGCTGCCATCGCAGCAATTCCTGACATCATTTTTCTCATGTCCTTGTCCTCCATCATTCCTGAGTTAAGGAACGGCAGAAATATGTCCTTCCTGCAATTCCTAAATAATTGATTTCACTCTATATACGAAAGACAGACTCTAATCCTTTCATATAAATAAAAAATTTTGCTTTATGATACAATTTCCCCCATTCTGCACGGAATCCACAAGACAGGCTCTCCCTGTCCCTCAATCTGTCTGGCATAACAAAGGACTTCTTCAAAATGATTTTCCAACAGGCTAAACTCATTAAACTTCGCCTGATGCAGTTCTTTTTGCAGTCCATTACACAAGAATGAATGAAAAATGCAAAGATCCCATCCGAGAATGTCATTTCCTATCCACAAACTGTTATCTTTCTCCCCGCTCATCAGCCCAAAACCATTACCACTCTTTAATTCCTTAGCCAGCAAATCAAAATATCGCGGCGTTGTCGAGAGACTCACCACACGGCAGGGAATTGCCGTACAAAATCGCTTATGAAACTCTTTGGCATCTGGTAATTTCAGAAATCTGCTGTCCACATCCAATTGTCTACGATGAAAAAGACGTTCTGCGCTTTCTATGCAGTCTCTGTACTGTTCGTTATTTAACTTTAATATATTTTGATATTCCCTGTGCTCACCTTCACCCGCACTTTCGGTCACACATTCCCATCTAGGATGCTGTTCTCCTATGCAGCGGCTCACCGACAGCACTTTATTTCCAACACCCTTCAATCCGCTGGGTGTAGTCTGTATCTCACATATATAGTATCCAATTACTTTAAACTGCTCCATCTTTTATTCCTCTGTTTTTTGAACTGGCTGATTGCGCTCCTCCCGTTTCTTTAGAAGCTGCGAGGTATCCAGTGTATCTTGATCCCGAGACTGTCTGCGTTTCTTTTTCTGTGGCACTGCATTTCTAACAGTCTGCTTCTGTGCTGTGCTTGACACATTGCCGCTTGGTGTCTCATAATCTGTATTTTCAGGCATCTTCTGTTCTTTTATGTGCCTGACAGCCGCTAAGAATGGCAGCCGCTTGGGCACATACTGAAGCCGGCGCACCGCCACATCTGCAAGAAACAGCACGACCGCAAATGCCAAAAGCCAGTTTGCCAGCGGATAGCTCTCCCTCTCACCTGCCGCGATCCGTGTCCAGATCTTGTCTTTTGCTGTGACCAGCCTGCCATACTGCTGCACAAATTTCATATAAGACGCAGCACTCACATCAAATTTATATTCGTCTGAAAACTGCACTGCGGCGGCAGCCGTCATATAGTTCTGGATTTCACCGTCCCTTGTACGGCATAAATGAAAACGGTACAGCCCCGCCTGCGGTGTGGAGAGTTTCGCGGTGTAGCTTCCCGGCGCAGATGCATGTAGTCTCTCCTCGGTCTTTTCCCCTTGGGGATTTATGATTGTCACAAAGATTTCTGTCCCGCTGTCAAAATCCTCTGTCTCATATAAAATCTCTGTCTGGTCTCCCGCTGTCACCACCTCCGCGCGGTCCTCACCCGCAGCAGCATTCCCAGTGGTATAATCCACGATGCGTTTCCAGAGCTGTACATAGTCTTCCTGTCCTGCAAAGCCACTGCTCCACTCCCCCGTGACATCGCTGTTCCATGCAGCAGTCCGCCCCAGCCCATACTGCCATACAGTAAGCACTGGGTCCCCTTTTTCACCGGAAACGATGAGCGGACTGGAGGCAGTTTTGGGCGTTGCGGCGATATACCCATACAGCGCTGGCCAGCCGTCTGCAAAAAGATTTCCTGTCAGCTCATGCCCGTTTTGTACTACTAGTGAAAATACTCCGTTTTGAATATAGCTGTCGCTGCCCAGAAAGACCTCCTGTGCAAAAATTTTCGGAATATCACTGGAACTGTCTGAATAGTAATACCTGCCGCCGCACTTGTCCGCCAACTGCTCCAAATGATACCAGTCTGCCCCTTCCCCCACTGCCACAGTGGAAAGAGTAATGCCGCTGCCTGTGTAGTCTGCGATAATATCCGAGTAGTCTTTCGTCTCGCCCTTACCGTCGGTCAAAAGCACAACATGCCTGACCGATGCAGGATTTTGGGAAAGCACATCATACGCCTCCCGAAGCGCTGGTTTGATCGTCGTGCCGCCGCCCTCCTCAATCTGGCGCAGCTGGTTTTTGACTGTCTGTTTTTCCTCCGCCCGCTGAAGCGGTGTCTGCCAATGATACTGGTTGTCAAATGTTAAAATGCCCACATAGTCTGAATCACCCAGATTATCAACAGCCACCTCTGCGGCGCGGACTGCCATATCCAGTTTGCTGGACTTTCTGCCATCCTCAAAACTGCTCATGCTGCCAGAACGGTCAATCACCATGACCATCGCCATTGAAGCAAGCTCATTAAAACTCCTAAGCTGCATATCCACTGGAAGCACCGTCTCAAGCACCGTATCGCGATACCCGCCCAGCGCATAGCTGTTTTCTCCGCCACAGCAGACAAAGCCACAGCCGTAATCCTTTACGTAAGTTTCCAGATTCGCCAGAAACCCGTCTGGCAGCTCGTCAATATAAGTATCCACCAGTATCATCGTCTTGTATTCCAGCATGGCATCGATCTCATCGGGTGCATTCAGCGCCGAAACCGTGCTGTAATTACATCCTGCCGCCTTCAATACGGAGGCAAAGCCAGACACATTGGCATCCTGCCCTGAGATTACAAGCACACGGGGTGGCATCTCCACGATAGAATATGCGTTATATGAATCATTCTCCGCGCAGGTATCGCCCTGTGCCTGCACCTGTACACGCAGGTTTTCCATCGCATTTCTTCCAGTCTCTGCACCCACCTGCGCACTGAACACAAACCGGTTGCGCCCCTTGTTGAGATGCACGCTGTTTGCCGCTGTCTGCCGGCTCCCGTCATAGAGCGCAAGCACCGCCTCCGTGTCATAATTGCTCTCCACCAGCACTGTGACTGAATACTTGTCGCCGGGATGAAGGTATGACGGCAGAACCACGCTGTCGATATAGGCATCCGGCATTTCCTCCTGTGTAAACAAAAGCGTCAAAAATTCTGCCCGGCTCGCTGTCAGTGCCTGCGCCATATTCTGGATGTCCCCTCTTGTCTCCTTGCCGTCCGTGAGTACGACAAGCCTTTTGCTGTACTCCGCCGGAATCATCATCAATGCCTTGGACACGGCATCCTCAAAATTTGTCGCTGTTTTTTCTGGTACTGTCATCAGTCTGGCATCATGCTTTTCACTTGTCAAAAACTGCTCAACCAGCGTATTTTTCCCAAAAGTCACAATTCCGTAGACATTGCCAGATGGCATATGGCTGATGGCATCCTCGAGATAGTCCTCCATCTCCCCAACATGCGCTTCATTACTGTTGGAATAATCCACCACAAACACCGTAGCGGTCTGGCCGCTTTTGTGATAGAGCCGTATTTCGGACAACGCAAGGAGAATACACAATACCAAGACACCCCGCACTGCCAGATAAAATCTGCCGCGATAGCGCATCTGGCGCACATAGACCACCCATTCCACTGCCAGCAGCACGAGCACCAGTATCAAAAAAAGTTTTCTGAGCGTCCGCTTTACCTTCTGGATGCCATGCCCGCCTGTGCTGCTGGCGGATGCCGCCTCCTTCCTGCCGTCTGACTCTGTGGCTGTCTGAAAGCGCACCACATAAGGCTCTTGAATTGTATCCTTGCCAATCCTGTAAATGCCAGCTTTGGAAGGACGGCTGTCAAATTGGGTTCTGTCAAGCTCTGCCCACGGCTGCAATGCGATCTCTTCCCCCGCATAACAGACCGTTGAGGACAGCCAAGATGTATCCGTGAGATAGTTCAGCGCTTTGGCTAAAAATACCGGAAACTCCGCCCGCAGCGGAAAGTCGGATTCACGAATGTCAAATCCCACCACGATTTCACGGACTCCGTCCACCTCCCTGTAATACCCAGCACAGCTTCCATTGTATTCCAGAAAACACTGTGCTCCCTCTGGCAGGGCAAAACAGTATGCAGTATTCACGCCAACTCTAAAGCCGGACAGACCCGCAGCCAGATCACAGTCTGCCACCTCAAGCACCACATTTTCGAGCGTCTCTGTCACGGTTCCTCCCAGCGCACCAAAAACCAGCCGATTTGCCGCTGCCGACGATGGTTTTGTCCCTGCGTCATAAATTACGGCATTGTATTCTATTTTATTTACATTATCCTGAAGCGCATTATCTGACGCAGATTTCGCAATACTTTCTCCTGTCACAGCCAGATACGCCTTTTCAATAAACGTATTTCCCGCTCCGACCAGCAGTCCGTGAAGCTGCTGTTTGCTTCCCTTTACTGCCTGCGAGATATTATCCCGCGCAAGGCTGTCCATAGCACCTTGTGAAAAGGAAATCCCGCTCAGACGGGCGATTAGCACCTGCCCTTGCCATTCCACAGCCTCAAAGAAACAGAAAGTGCTCTCCGATGGCGTTAAATGCAGCTGCTTCAATGCAACCAGCTTTTCACTGGAATAATTTTCATCATATGTATCATTCGCATCATACAGGCTGACCTCAAATGAAACCTCCTCATCACTGTAATTTGCCACACTCACCATCACATCATACAGCCCGTCCTCCCGTCTGGTATATACGGTGTACTCGTTGGCAATGTTGGCGGACGGCGTGCCTGCCACATAGAGCTCTTTCCCGCCAGTGCTTTGCAGTTTTTCAAATCCGTCTGCCCCCTCCCCGTCTGTGCAGACAATCAGTGCTGCCGCCTCCTGTGCGGTATCTCCCATCAGCGTATCGAGGACATTTTGTGCCTGCACCAGCGTTCCGCCGCCATCGCTGCATTCAATCTGCTGCAACGTCCGCACCAAACTGTCTGTATCCGTAAGATCGACTGCCAGCAGCTTCACGCCCGAAGCATCGGTTGTCACAATAGAATATTTTGTATTCTCTGAATTTCGTACTATATCACAAGCGTATGAAATTACCTCCTCCATACGGCTCTTTCCCATATCACTGACATGCTGCATACTGCCGCTGGTATCCAGAAGCAGTATCTTGCGTCCGCCGCGCTGTCCATCCACCCTGATAAATGGCGACATCAGCGCAATCACCAGCAGCACAGTGATCAAAATTTGCAGATACATCAGAAGATTGTGGACAAATTTGTCAAAAAAAGTTCGTGACTGCTCATTTCTTAACAGCGCTTTCCAGAGAAGATTAGAGGAGACCAGATAGTCCTCCCCCTTTGGCTTGAGCAGATACAAAATAATGATGACTGGCACTACTGCCAGAAACAACAACGGCCATAAGCTCTCAAATATCATATAATTTCCTTAAATCCTCAAAAATCAGTTTATCAATCTCTGTCTCTGTACTGCACACCGCATAAAATGCGCCTGCCTTCGCACACGCGCGGCGGAGCGAAAAGAGAAATTTCTCAAGTGCTGTCTCATAGACCCTTATACTTGCCGCGTCCAGCGTCAGGCGAAGGGCACTATTATCCTCCATGTCTATCAGTTTTTTGGTGCCCGTCATTCCCACAGACAGCTCCTCACCCGCAAGCACCTGCAAAAGCACTGGGTTTTGTTTTTTGTAATTCAAAAAACGCAGCAGGTTTCCCAACGCCTCCGCTTGCGGTTCCAGAAATATATCCTGCAAAAAATCACTTAGGAGAATGGTCATGCCTGCCCCCTTTGACGGCAGTCTCCTGACAGCCTCCGCCACATCCACACGCCCTTCGAACACAAGACCTGACAAAAACCGTGCCACCATTGGCAGCGCTTTCCTGCCCCCGCAGGCCACAAAGGGCATCTGCATGTTCTGCATGTCATAGAGCACCACTCGGTCCATATTATTCAGTCCCATGCAGGCAAGCGCCGCAGCCAGCGTACAGGCAAGCGAACTCTTACTCTTCATACCATACCTCATGGATGCGCTGGTATCTATCAAGACCGAAACAACTGTTTCCTTCTCCTCCATGTATTCCTTCACATAGAGCCTGTCTAGGCGCCCATAGGCATTCCAGTCAATGCGCCGGAGATCATCCCCCGGCATATATTCCCGAAAATCAGAAAATTCCGTGGAGAAGCCTTTTTGTACTGACTTGCGGTTTCCTGTCCTGTTCATGGAGGACTTGCAGCCCGTCGCCAGCCGCAGCCTTGAAAGTCTGTCAAAGAAAGCGGCATCCAGCATCATCTCCATCATACTTTTCTGTCCTCCAAGATTTTCTGTATCAAATCATCCTCGCTAATGCCTTCGCTGATTGCATCAAAGCTTGGTATAATGCGGTGTCTGAGTACAGGATAGGCAGTCTCTTTCACATCCTGAAAAGAAACATTAAAGCGTCCTTCCAGAAATGCTTTTGCCCGCGCGGCGCGTATCATTGCCTGTGCTGCTCTCGGGCTTGCACCTTCACGGATATATGGATTGGGTGCATGCGTCGCTATCACAATCTCCAGCAGGTAATCCATCACCGCATCCGCCACAGGGACCTGTCCCACCAGAGCCCGCGCCGCCAAAAGTCCTGCGCCGTCAAACTGTCTCTGAATCTCTGGCTGCTGTATGCCCTCTGTCAGCTGTACAATTTCTTTTAGCTCCTTCTTTGAGGGAAACGGAACCAGAAGCTTGAACATAAAACGGTCAAGCTGTGCCTCCGGCAAAGGATAGGTTCCTTCATTTTCGATTGGGTTCTGTGTCGCAAGCACAAAAAAGGGTTCTGCGAGCACATGGCTTTCATTTCCAACCGTCACGGTATGTTCCTGCATCGCCTCGAGCAGCGCAGACTGTGTTTTGGGCGTGGCACGGTTTATCTCATCTGCCAGTACCAGATTGGCAAAGACAGGTCCCCGCTCAAATGAAAATACACTCCCCCGCTCATTTTTTATCATGATATTCGTGCCTGTCACATCACTTGGCATCAAATCCGGCGTAAACTGAATCCGTTTGAACGACAGATCAAAAACCTTTGCGATCGTGCTGACAAGCCTTGTCTTGCCCAGTCCCGGCATTCCTTCCAACAGTACATTTCCCCCTGTCAGCATGGCAATCATCACCTGACGGATGATCTCTTGCTGGCCGATCATTCCCTTCTGAATCTCCTGTTCACAGGCTGCAATCCGCTGCGCCAAATCCATCGGATTTTGCAGCAGGTTTTTATCAAATCTATCCATATCCCTCTCTCCTGTACTCATCATCATTGGTTAAAGCTCGAAAAATACTGCTTGATCACTTCTTCCATACCGCTCGGATACCGCCCTGCGGCAATCCCCTCATACGCCTTCTGCTCATAACTTCCAATCACAGACTCATAAGTTCTGTGTTCTCCCTCCCAGCCCAGTCCGTTCTGGGCGCGGAAATATTCGGAAGAATCATGATTTACTGCATTTCCTGTGAGATTTCCACTGTCGGCAATGTCATTTGGTATACTGACATAATCGTGCGGGGTACTGTTGTGCCCGTCTCCCCTGCCATCCTGCGGATGATCTCCATGCTGGCTTTGATTGCTGTTTTGCCCATTTTGACCAGCTTGGTTTTGATTACCATTCGCATTTTGCCCATTTGGGCTTGCGTTCTGTCCAGTCTGGCTTGCGTTACTGCCCTGAGCGTTTGGACTTCCGTTACTGCCTTGACTGTTCTGGCTTGCGTTACTACTTTGACTGTTCTGGCTTGCGCTACTGCCTTGTCCGTTTGGGCTTGCGTTCTGTCCAGTCTGGCTCCCGTTACTGCCCTGTCCATTTTGACTGGCGCCTGCCTGCATTCTCTCTGCCACCGCCTGCATGGACTCTGCTGTCATTGCCGAGGCTGCCGCACCGCGCCTAAGCCTTCCTGCAAATTCTTGCAGCTCTCTGCCCATCGTTCCATATTTATATTCCAGCTTATCTGACGCTGTAGCCAGAAGCTTTGCGGAATCCGCCTGCTCAAACTCTGTCCGCGAGGCTTCCAGACTCCCAAGCATCTCCTGCAAGGCATTTTTTTGTTCTTGGGAAAGCTCCTCCTGCACCAGCTCCTCAAGCGAACTGGAAAGTTCCTCAATCTCTTTTGTCTTTTCCCTCGCTTCCTCCCTGACCTCATGAAGCTCCCGTGCGCGCTCCTTCACCGCAGACGGAAGCAGCGCAAGCCCTGACATCACAGCCATTAAAATCACAAAAAGCACAGGTTTTTTCCACGATGGCAGCAGCGAAATCTGAATCCTGTCCTGATGCTTTGCAAGCTGGTTCATGGCATCCTCCCGCTGAAGCCTAACCAGCATGCCCTCCTGCCCCAGACACTCATACGCCGTGACAATCCGCTCCTCAAAGCCAAAGCTGTCCATCGCCAGTGCAGCCTGCTTTCGTGAAATCCGCTTCACAAAAGCAACCGCACACGCAGTCAGAAGCGAAACAGCCAGCGCCAGCCCTGAATAGAGACTGGCATAATAAAACGGAATCACCAGCGCGGCGGCTTGAAATAAAATGCCCGCTCCTGCGCCGATACACAGTGCCGCAACGGACTTGTGCAGCACAGACGCGGCATTCATTCTCCGCTGAACGGACTGGATCTGCTTCACAAACGCTCTCTGTTCCATAATTCCTCCCATATTTTTGAATTTAGCTCTGACTTCCTTTCAGCGGTTTTCTCTCAGCCGCCGCGCTCAGCGGATCAATACGCCACGCCGCAATCAGCATAAACAGAAACGCCAATAACAAAATACATCCTGCGGACAGAAATACCCACACCTTTCCGTAGGTAAAGCAGTATGTCAGATAGCCCACATCACCCTCAACCAGTCTGTACTCCTCTGAAGTTCCAAAAAGAGATTCCCCCGTCATGACCTGCATAAAAAATTCCTCGAAAAACACGAATGGATTAAACAGCAGCGGCAGCAGGCATTCTCCCATATTTTCTTCATGCCAGTACCAGATTATATGCACTAAAAGCGGACTAATCGTCAAGATATTCAGGACAAAATACATCACAAAAGACAAGATCACCGCAGAGATCGAACGCTTGCAGAGAGAAGAACATAGGATTCCGATACTTCCTGCAAAGACAGACAAAAGAATGACCGCAAGCACAAAATAAAACAATACACTCCAGCTTAACCCGCCCATCACAAACGACAGCGCCATAACCGGCAGGCTGCCCATCACATAAAACAACACATGAAGCACTGCGGAGGACACCTTGCCAAACACAATAGATAACGGGGACATGCAGGTTGTCATCATGAGATCAAAAGTCTGGCGTTCCTTCTCTCCCGAAATGGAGGACGCTGTCATAACAGGCACAATCAGCGCCACAATACACACCTGCGCTATTGCCAGCGTGGGAAACAGATTCATCAAATCCTGATAGACATTCCCCTCACCGTAATAGCTGTCGATGTTTGACTGTATGGAATTTAGTCCCAGCAAAAACGCCACCGCTACCACCGCCTCATAGGCAAATAATCCCCAACTAAACCGCATACTGCGCGCTGTCACCTGCAAATCCTTTTTTACGATTGGATTCAACTGTATTCTCATTGTTCGCCCCCTCCTGTCAACTGCATAAACAGAGACTCCAGATTTCCTTCCTCCCTGTAAAAGCCCGTCAAGATGACTTCATTTTGAATCAACGCGCCTATTAGTGCACTGATCTCCTCATCTGTACTGCTGCTTGTGACAATCACTTCATTTTCTCTGACAGATTCCAGCACAATGCCCGCATGTTCCTGCAATATCCGCACTGCCGTCTCCATCCCCAACGCAATCTGTATATGAATCCGATTTCCGCCCGAAAGCTGCACCATGATTTCTTCAATGCGCCCCGAGGTGATGAGCTGCCCATGATTCATAATCCCAATACTCGTGCACATCTGTGAAAGTTCAGAGAGAATATGGGAGCTGATGAGGATGGTCTTTCCCATAGAATGAAGATTTTTCAGCAGCTCTTTCATCTCCACCCGCGCTCTTGGATCCAGCCCAGAGCTGGGTTCATCCAGCAAAAGAAGCTTGGGATTGTGGAGCAGTGCTCTCGCCACACACAGCCGCTGTTTCATTCCGCGCGAGAGCGTGTCCACATAGACTTCTTTCTTGTCTGAAAGACTTACCAGCTCTAACAAATCATCTGACAGCTTGGCAGTCTCCCTCGCATACATCCCATACATCGAACCATACATGTCCATGTATTCGCGCACCTTGAGATTATCATAAACCCCGAAGAAATCAGGCACATAGCCAATCATGCGCTTCATCTCCCTGCTTCCCAATGCGCCTCTGACGTTCCCGATTTTCACAGAGCCGCTAGTCGCCCTAAGCAGCCCGCAGACCATACGGATTGTCGTCGTCTTGCCCGCGCCGTTTGGACCTACAAAGCCAAATAAATCTCCCTCTGGAATATGTAAAGATAACTGTCTCACAGCTGTGAAAGAGCCATATTTTTTGGTCAGTTTATGAATGTACAGCATCGTTTTCCCCCTTTATGAACCGTTATTGAATCACATAGACACATCCAAACGCCGTCTCATTGCAGTTGCCGTCCACAGCCTTGTCCCAGTCCTTTGTCACACCGAACACCATCGTTTTAGAGCGGTTTTTATCCGTATACACTGCCTCAACCGCTGCCCCCAGCACTGCAATACTATCCAAATCCTTTTTCAAATCCTGATCATAAAAATCCATCAGAAAACGGTACAGATAAACCTCTCCGGGTTCCTCTGTATAGCCGGTCCCGCTAAAGACCTTCTTGGTTTCCCCAAGGTCACAGCTCTCTCCTGACGGCAGATCTTTATATATATACAACATATCATCATAGATCACTGCAAAATACGCAAAATCCCACACTGTTTGATTGGCGACTGTTCCATAAATGCCATGCTCCCCGTACTCTACTGCACTTTGAATGGTACCGTTTATGGTCTGCTTTGCTCCCTCTGCCACAAAAAAGCTGTCCTCAAAACTGGTGTTTGGCACGATGCCAAACAACAGCCTGTCCCCTTCCTGTCGTATATGATGGTAATAGCCTTCCTTATTGCTGTTCTCATAGCCAATTCCCACCAGCGGCCCTACAGCAGCATACTGTTCTGAAAGCTGTAGCTTCCATTCTCTGTGCTTGGCGTCATAGCAGTGCATATAAGTAACATAGTCCTGTTCTGCGAGATTTCTTACTGACATGGAGTACACCTTTGTATCTGCTACTTCAAATCCTCTTCCCGCAAAATAAATCAATACGATACCAGCCAATGTTGTAGCTGGCACCGCGAGCCAGTAATAGTCCCTTTTGCCCATATGCTTCAAGATCATATACAGAACGGGTCCCACAAAAATGACATAGGCCGCAACGATCATTCCCAGCAATCCAAAGTGAAGTTGTTGATTACTGTTTCCAAACATATTAAAAAACCGATCAAAAGTGTAAGAACTTTCCGCTGCCGGATTATATTCACTGGATTTTCTAAACCGTGAATCCGCCGCCTTGCTCACCTCATCGAGAATCAACTCTGTAAAATCCTGCTGCGTGCTGTTATTCTGGTAAGCAGATGCATCTAGACTGCCAAGCTCTGAGAGTGCATATGGCAGAATCCCCAGCGCACCATCCCCCCAGTCATCGATATATGCCTGAATCCTGCTATTCATATAATACATGCCTGCACGGTCATTGAGCTCTGCAATGGGAAGCTTGTGCAGGTCTAGATTATAAGTCTGTGCGCTCTTGTTCTCCCCCGGTTTACAGATTTTTGTAACATCCATTTTCAGATTCCCAAGACCTTTGAGTGTATCCTCTGCATAGCTGCCAGTGCCAACAAACAGGATACCTCCGTCATAAATCCATTTCGTAATCTCATACACAGTGTCATACGGCAGAACTGCGGTATCATACTGGTCTATCACCAAAAAAGTCAGCTTGTCAAGCTCGCCTGCAAGTGTGTCACGGTTTAGCTGTTTTAGCTTTATTGGAAAATATGCCCGCTCAAAAGCCAGCTCTCTTCCACCCATATCCAGATAGGTCAGCGCCGAATACGCATCACTTAAAATCCCCATAGACAGAACACTTGATCCATCTGTCAAAAGCCGCCGGATCTGCTTTTCCTCTGTTTTCTGCGACTGGTTATCCCAGAAAACAATTTTGAACGGGTTTTCAACGTATTTAATACTTTTCTTTGGTACATGGGTCACAAACTGTTTGATGCTTTCTTGCGGCAGTGAAAGCTGTATATCATATGCACAGTCATAGATCTCCGTTTTCGGAGTACCGTTTGCCAGCAGCTGCACAGTCCCTTCCCAGTCCTCACCGCAGTTCTTTATGGTCAGTTGAATATCATAGATGTCTCCGTCTGACGGCAGCAGCCTTGCCTCAACGTCAAACCTTGTCTCCTCTGCATGGACGATTTGTACAGATTTATCACAAAACAGACCGCAGAGAATAAAACCAAGCACCCAAAACGCCCAATATTTATGATAAAACCCCAATCTACAGTTCATGTATCCCCCATCCTTCTTATGTAGTGTATGTTGTGTAGTGTACACATCCCGCATCACCGCGCGTGCATAATCATGTACTGAACATTTATAATTATACAAAAATCTACCAAAAATAGCAACGTAAATCTTAGATTCAGGTTGCTGCGGCATATTTCCTCTGCACGGGTCTGCGCAATCGAGCAGGAAGCGCCATCTTCCCTGCTCGCGCGCCGGGCACCCGTCAGCTTCTGCTGACAAATTTCATCTGGGTGCCCGTGTGCATAAAAAGGGATAAGTCGCGCGGCTTATCCCTTTTTATAAAAATCATTCAGTTAAATTCTGACAGCTCCTACTGCCCGGATATTCATTGGATATACATTGCTCTCGCCCACATACTGCGCTATGTAGTGCACATAGTTCTCCGCCTCCGCAAGCGGCACCAGACACATGATCACGCCCGCAAATCCGCCGCCGTGCACACGGCATACGCCATCGCCGATTCCTCTCAAAAACAGCTCTGTGAGCGCCAGCGTCCTTGTGATCTTCTGTTCCTTGCAGTCCTGCAAAGAATAACAATTCTGCAACAGCTCCCACGAGGAGGTTCCAGACTCCTTCACAAGCCTCAGCACCGCATCAATATCCTCTTTTTCGATCGCCGCAGCCATCTCATCCACCCGTCTGTTCTCCTCAAAGAAATGGATCGCGCGCAGCACTGCCCTGTCATTGGAGATCTCATTGGCATGTGCGAGCAGACTGTCAAGATTCGTCTCGCACAGCAGCTCCACACCGAGCACTTTTGCCGCTTCCTTCATTTCATTTGGAATCCCAGAGTACTCCTCGCTCAAATCTGCATGTCCCTTGCCCGTGTTTACAATGACAAGACGATAACCCTTTTTCTCAAAAGAAAATGAGAGCGGTCTGTACTCCGGCTGGCTTCCGTTTGCAAAATCAAAAAGCACCGGACCACCCACAGCACATGCCATCTGGTCCATCATGCCCGACGCCTTATTCCAATACACATTCTCAGAATATTTGCCAATCTTGGCATAATCCGCACAGCTCATCGCGCCGTCATTAAAGAAATCGTTGACGATCGTGCACACCAGCATCTCGAAAGAAGCAGACGAGCTGACGCCTGCCGCCGCAATCACGTTCGTGGACACATACGCGTCAAATCCGCCGACTTTAAAACCAAACTTCTGCGCGCCCTCGATCATACCTGCAAGAAGCGCCACTGTGCCGCCGCCCTTTTCCACGCTGCCAAGCGCATCAATGTCCACAACGATTTCCTGATTATAGCCCTCGCTTGTAATATGAATCACATTGCTGTTGTTGGGCTCTGCCGCACCGACGGTATCCAAGTCAATGCTGCCCGCAATCACCTTGCCGCCGTTGTGGTCTGTATGGTTGCCAATGATTTCCGTCCTGCCCGGAGCAGAAAAAAACGCTGCCTCATCATGTCCGTATTTTGCTTTGAAGTGATCTGCCAGCGCCTGCAAACGCGCTGCGCTCTGTACACTCTCACCATATACCTTTTCCAATCTCTCGCTGCTTGGGATGTTCATTTTTATATTCCTCCTTAAAATAATTTTTGTCTTAATATCCAATCTATTCCTTTTGCAATCCGCAGATCTGGTTCGGCAAAATGCCCGCCCTGATTCCACGCCAAAATGCCCTTCTGATACGTCGGATTCCTGCAAAGCAGATCATATGTTTTTTCTGTGCAGTCTCTTACGGCTGCCATCCGCTTATTTTTCGTCTTATGCTCCCTGTCGCCTAGGCTCAAATAAAAATACGCCCTCTCACGCTCACAGACTGCTGCGGTCTGTTTCTGCACATATTCAAGCCACCCCTCATACCACAAAGAGCCCGAACAGCTGACCGCCCCTGCAAACAGCTCATATTTACAGTATACCCACAGACTAAAAAGCCCCGCAAGGGAATATCCGACCGGAAAGCGGGCAAATTCGCACATTTTTGTCTCAACATATGGCATACAGCACGCTGTGAGCCATTGGAATGTATCCTCTCCCTTTCCGCAAAAGGCTTCTGTGCCAAAGACTGCCTCCGCCGCCCACGGTGAAAAGTCATCATTCCAGTTCTTGGTTTCATACGCTGCCAGAAGAAAGCTGGCATCCGGCTGATGCGCTTTCAAATATGACACAACTGTCAGTACTGAAGCTTTGTTGTCCCTGTTAATTCCCCAGTAAAACACTGGAAGGGACGAATGCGTGTGACCTGTACAGTTATCAGAGCAAATTTGACTGCCTTGCTGATATAGATGGCATGTCCTGCCATGAATTGTTGTGGTGGTTACTTGATCTGTCATATTATTTCAAGCCTTTCTTGCAAATGGGGCATAACTACTGCGCTATATATTGATACAAAGCATCTTTACCTTCTTTGGATTCGATGTCGTATGCTCTGACTAAATACTCATTTGGCTCAAGAAACAGCCTTGTTTCTGAATCCTGTAAAAGATGATACAATTCCGTAGTCAAAAGCTTTTTATAGGCAGCCTCATACTCCAGCACTTGTTTTTCCATAATATGTTTTGTCAATGCCACCACACACATGCCTGTCGTCGTCTCTATTTTACGCTCACACATAAAATCACCTCCAGTTCAGTTCCTTCAAATTTGTAATCAATCTGTCTGCCACATGCTGTTTTCCTATATAGTATTGTATTCCCAAATTTTCTGTCTCCAAATTATTAAGTAAAATTGTTTTTGCAGCATTTGAACCGACTTTCCCATAAAGTCCATCCCAATAAACCTTTAAACACAAGGCTGTATCATCGTCCGCTGTCGGTCCAATCACTAGATCATAATTGTGTGGCATTCCTCCGTTTTCTCTACACATCAATATAAAATCTAACCACTCCAAGTCTGCTGTCTCAAATATTTTGATATTTAAATCAGAAAATATTTTCTCATTTAAAGTTATCTCATACAATCGTTCCACATAAGCATTATCCTTTTTTCCCCTGTTTCTTCTTACAACCTCTTTAAATTTTTTATGCATCATTCCGACTGCCTGATTTTTCGATACTGCCATGTAAAAGCCCTTCCCAAAATCTTTTCTACCGCGTCCTAAATGGACATCAATGTACTGAATTTCCGATACCGTTCCGTGATACAAGGTTGTTCTAAAATTGTGAAACATATTCTTCGATCTCCTTCACCATTTCTTCATTTGTCATACTGTCAAAAATGTCTGGACATTCTGCTACATAATTTAATATTTCATACTTTTCATCAAGCTTCAAAAAATCCTCCGTCGATAGATTATGTTTTCCACAGTAACTATTTGTAACCAAATACATTAAAAAAATGGTATTATCAAGCCTCTTTTCTGACATGCTATCCTCCTTCATCCTACAATTCCTAACGGCGATTTGACCGCCGCCAGATTTTGCGTTTCTGCGCTTCCTTGATTAGTTTTTCACGGAAATCAGGGTGCGCGATGGAAATAAGCCCCTCCGCCCGCTCCCATGTAGAACGCCCCTCTAGGTTGATCACGCCGTACTCTGTCGCAAGAAAGTATACCTGACTTCTCGGTGACGTGATTATATCCCCGTCAAACTGTGGACGGATGCGGGAATGATACACGCCTTCCTTGTCCCTGTACACAGAACTCATACAGATAAAAGCTTTCCCGCCTCTGGAAGCCGAAGCGCCTATGAGAAAATCAAGCTGCCCGCCGGTGCCGCTGATCTGCCGGGAACCGGAACTTTCCGCCGCCACCTGACCATACAAATCTACGGACACGCAACTATTGATTGACACCATATTGTCAATCTGGGCAATCACGCTCGGTCTGTTGACATATTCCAGTGGATACGCCGCGATACCGTGATTGTCATCCACCCATTCATACAGCGCTGGCGAACCGATGGCACAGCCAAACACTCCTTTGCCCTTGTCAATTTTCTTCCTTTTATTCGTAAGCTTTCCCGCCTTGTACATACTCAGGTACGCATCCGAACAAAGCTCCGTGTGCATCCCCAAATCCTTGATATCTGACGCTGCGATCAGTTCTCCCAATGCATTTGGCATACTGCCAATGCCAAGCTGTAGCGTCGCACCATCCACAAGATAAGGCAGAATCTTCTCCGCAATCTTTCTGTCCGTCTCCGTCGGAAGAATTGCCCCGCTGCCCGCAAACGGCGCATGTTCTCCCTCGACAATATAATCCACATCCGAAATATGGATGCATTCATCATAGCCGCCATGCACTTTTGGCAGATGCTCATTCACTTCGACAATCACAAGATCCGCCATCCGCGTAATCGGCGCCGCGACACCTGTATTGACCGAAAAATTAAAATACCCATGTTTATCCATCGGCGAGACACTGACCATCGCGACATTGACTTTCAAAAAATATTCATAATAGGCAGCGTTGTTGTGAAACACCATCGGGATATAGTAACACAATCCCCTGTCGCAGAGCTTTCTCTCATAAGAAGAACAATGCCAGCTATGATAAATAAAATGCTCCTGCGTCTCATCACACTCTGCAATCTCGATCGGTCCCGATATCAGATTCCCGCGGACCTTGACATCATATAAATCATCCCGCCGTTTTGCCAGCGCCCTGTCTAGGAGCACCGGCTTGCCAAGACAGCTTGTATAATCAATCCAGTCGCCGCTTTTTACTGTGCACACTGCCTCCTCAGGAGTGACAAGCTTTGCATTGTATTCTGCGAGGAAATTATTCAGCATCCTATCACGCTCCATTTCCTATTTATATTATCTGCCAAATACAGACCCAAACGAATCCTCCACGCGCTGAAGGGACTCTACTGCGTCATTTAGATTGGACAGCGCCTCGGAGAGCTCTGTCGTGTCAAGTCCCTCGATCGCACTGTTGAGTGCGTCGATATCCAATTCATCGAGTGTCTCCACCGCCTGCTCCATCGTGTCTACCACATGGTCCAGATCAACCGTTTCCAAAGTCGTCCTGATCTGCCAGAGTGTCTCATTGACATTCTCAATATCCACTTCTGCCACCTGTTCTAAAATGGGCTGTGTATTCTCCAAAATCCCCTGCATCCGCCAAAACAGATAGCCGCCGCCACAGATTAACAAAAGTGTTACGACTGAGGTCAAGATGCACACCACTCTGGTAAAAGCAAGGTCTCTGCGCAGTTTTTTCATCTGTTGTTCAAAATTTTGTTCGCTCATTGATATGTTCCTCCCATCATTAATTTTGTATATCATACCATATTTATAGTAAAAAGTCCAAAAAATTGTTAATTTTACCAAAAAATCTATTTTTTAGAAAATAATAGTTGTTAATTTTTCAATAATTTTATAAAATAGAAGTATCAAATTAGTCAAATACAAGACAGAGAGGTGCGATTACTATGTTTATACAACTATTTAGTAACTATTTGGTCGGACAATCCGTGATCACAATTGAACAGAGGGACACGTTTCAGGAGGAAATCCAGAAAACGCGCGTCAAGCTGGGTACGATCGCCATTGCCGAGGGACTTTTGACAGAGGAGCAGGCGGAGGAGATCAACCATCAGCAAACCCTGCAAGACCGCCGTTTCGGTGATATCGCCGTCGAGCTGGAATACCTCACATCCGATCAGGTGACAGATCTGCTCGGCAAGCAGGGCAATGTGTCCATGAAGTTTTTCCAGATTCTGATCGACAGCCTTGGTCTGACCATGGAAACCGTCACAGAACACCTTCATGGTTTCCAGAGAGCACACGGCTTCACAGACGAGGAACTCGAGGCTGTCAAGGAGGATGATTTCGAGACGATCATTCCACTGTTTGCCACCGTGAGAGACACGACCATTACGGACCTTGCCGGGCTTGTCATGCGTAATCTTACACGATTTGTCACCAACAATTTCTATTTTGGCAGAATGAAGAAAGCTACCGAGTATTCATACAGCATGCTTGCAGGCCAGAAATCCGTCGGGGAAGCCGATATTTTCCTCGGTTTCAGTGCTACAAACGAGCTCGACGGCATTATCAAGCTCGCCAAAAATTACGCAAAATCTGTCTCTGTCACCAGCAGCGATGAAGTGTATGACGCTGTCTGTGAATTTGCAAACCTGAACAACGGTCTTTTTGACTCGGTGCTCAGCGACGACGATGTATTTATCGAGATGGTTCCGCCAGAGGTGTATCTGAACCAGCAATTGTCCGGCAATGCTTATTATATGCCTGTCTATATTGACGATTCAGAATTTGACCTTATTATCTCCACGGACGCTGCCTTTGTTCCCGGAGAGAAGCCTCACACACTGAATCTGAAAAAGACAGACCTCAACACCAGCACTGCCAGCTCGCTGCCCACAGTTCTTGTTGTCGATGATTCTGCCCTGATTCGTAAGATGCTCATTAAGCTGCTCAATGATAATGGTTATCAGGTCATAGGAGAAGCGACCAACGGCGAGGAGGGCGTTGAGCTGTACAAGGAGTTAGAACCAGATATCGTAACGCTCGATATCACAATGCCTGTGATGGATGGCGTAACTGCCCTCAAGAAAATTAAAGAATACGATCCTGAGGCGATGGTTGCGATGATCTCTGCTGCGGGCCAGAAGGACAAACTCATGGATGCGCTGCGGGAAGGCGCTGAGCTGTTCTTCACGAAACCTTTTAATGCGCAGGAAGTTATCACGAGTCTGAAAAGCTCTTAAAAATACACAGAGGCAATCGCAAGCGATTGCCTCTGTGCCGTAAAAGTGTGTAATATATTGAGAATTTTAACTGGCTGGCATAATTATAAATAGTGTTCCACATCCTCTAACAGCTGCTGCCATGCGTCCTCGTGTTCTACATAATAAAGCGGGCATTTCTTTCCGCCGCAGTCATAGTGGCGCAGAATATCCTGTGGTTCGAGATGGTACTTGTCCGTCAGCCATGCAAGCATTTCAATCAATGAATCATAGGTTGCCGGTGTGAAGGAACCATCCTCAGCGATATAGCAGCATTCAATCGAAATCGAATCGACATTCCGCTCTTTCACCGCATAGGCTTCCTCCTCCAAAGGAATACACTGGATAATCTCCCCCTCATAACCGATGATGAAATGCGCACTTGCCGCCCGCTCATGTGTCTGCCCCAGACTTTCGAAATAACTCCTGTTCTGCGCTGCGGACGTTCCCGGATTGGCTGTATAATGAACAAAAATGTTATCCACTCTCTCAAGTTTAGTCCCGGGGCGGTTATACTCGCTGATTGTCAGAAAGTCCTCTGACATCTTTGGTTTCTTTCTGCTGTCCTCAGCGACAGGCACTGCCTCTAATATAGAGTTTACAGTGATCTCCTCCTTTGTGACAGGCGGCTTCTGTCTGCTTTGATAAAAGGCTTTTCCCATCAAAAAGATGGCGGCGGACATTGCTGCAATCCAAAGAATCGCAAGACACTGGCTGATTCGGGCACGGCGGCCCGGTTTTGCCGCTGTCTTTGTCCTTCCTCTGCCGGATGGTATGTATTCGGACGCTGCCTGTCTGGCGCATGTCTGGCGGACTCGCTGTTTTGCTGTTGCGTTTCTTCGAACTGCGCCGGCTCTTGCTGTCTGGCCTGTATTTATTTGAGATATGCTGGCTCTTGCTGTTTGGCGTGCATCTGTCCTTGGAAAATCCCGCCTTACTGCCTGTCCTCTTGATGCGCGGGGTCTTGTCCCAGCGGCATTTGGATACATTACCTTGATTGAATCTTGTTTATTTTGTTTTCTATTATAATCCGGCGGACTCACCACCTGCCACAATTCCAGCTCCTGTGCCTGATTCCCCATAGTACCTCTCCCCATAATAAAACAAATTCATTTGTAGTTCCCCAATTTACAGTCTCTATAATATTAGACGTTTTTGCAGTCCAAAAAGTTACATTTTCTTTCTAAAAAAAATATTAATATATTATAAAGAATAAATAAACAAATAGATCTTATTGCAGGAAATTAACTGAATCGTTCCTCACTGCGAAAACAGTATAGCACATCTAGCTCTAAAATACCTCTAAAAAACTATAAAATAACCTCATATCCCAATTTTTTTACCAACGCCAAATCCGTTGCCACCGTGATGCCAGCCGTAGTGAGCATATCCCCCGATATCGCGGCATTTGCGCCGCTTCGAAAACACCGCTCGCCCTGATCGCCCACAAGGCCCCTGCCTCCTGCAAGGCGGATGTCCCCATCGGGTATGAGGAAGCGGTAGATCGCTAGGATACGGCAGAACACATCGCCAGAGAGTATTGGATTCTTTTCATAAGGTGTTCCCTTGATGGGATTTAAGAGATTGACAGGAATGGACTTTACGCCAAGCGCCCGTATGTCCAGTGCCATGTCGATGCGGTCCTCCATCGTCTCTCCCAGTCCCATAATTCCGCCGGAGCATAGGCTCAGTCCGGCACTTTTTGCCGCTCTCAGCGCAGCGAGCTTCTCATCATACGTATGTGTCGTACAAATCTGTGGAAAAAATCTGCGCGAAGACTCAAGATTACAGTGTACTCTCGACGCGCCTGCCTTTCTTATTTTGTCAAACTGCCGCTCCTCCAGCAATCCAAAGGATACACAGACTTCAATGCCTACCTGCCTGCGGATTTCACTGATGCTCTCGCAGACCGCCTCAATCTCCTTGTCGCTCAGACGTTTTCCCGACGTGACAATCGAGTAGCGGCGTACCCCCTGCTCCTTGTTGTGCCTCGCGCCTGCCAAAAGTACTTCTGTCGGTAACAGCGGATACGTCTCTTCGCAGTCTGTATGATAATACGCACTTTGTGCACAATATTTGCAGTCTTCCGAACATTTTCCACATTTTCCATTTACGATTGTGCACAAGTCAAACCGGTTTCCGCACATTTGCGCACGAAGCTCATTTGCTGCCGCTGTCAATTCCTCCAATGGCACGTTTACAAGTGCAAGCGCTTCCTCTCTGATAATATCCAGCCCGGCATCTATTTTTTGTCTTAGTTCTTCTGTAAAAGTCATGTCCTTTTCCTCCTAATGTTAACTTTTTATATAAATCAGGTTAACAGTCAACGGAGAAAAAGTCAAATTTTATTTTTATATTCTGGTTGTTATTTATTCATAATCCCCTTATAATGAACTTCAAGATTATTATGAACAGGAGATCCCACACACTATGAAAACAGAACGCCTCTATGCCATCACCTTGTATCTGCTCAATCATGGGCGGACATCCGCTGCCGAGCTTGCAGACTATTTCGAAGTGTCAACGCGAACCATTCAGCGTGATATCGACTCCCTGTGTCTGGCAGGCATCCCAGTCATCGCCACCGCAGGCGCTATGGGCGGATATGAACTGTCCGACAGATATCAGTTGGACAAAAACTTTGCAACGCCAAAAGATTACGCCTGTCTCCTGACGGCATTACATGGTCTAATCTCCGCCACCTGCGACCCCAAGGCAAAACAGCTTCTGGAAAAAGTACTTCCCCTGTCAGAATCCGCCGAAACTGGCATGATTCTGGACTTCTCCATTCTAAGAGAAGGTGATGAGAACATCCTACAACTTCTACAAACTGCCATCGCCAAAAAACATGCGGTCACTTTCTCATACACAAACAACAACAATCAAACCCGTTTGCACTGCGTAGAGCCAATCGCGGTCCTGTACAGATGGTATGCATGGTACCTGCTTGCCTACTCCATGGAAAAAAATGACTACCGCACTTACAAAATGGTCCGAATGCGCGAGGTGGCGCTCACCAGCCAGCCTTTTACACAGGAACATGCTGCGGCAGATGTGATCTTGAAGGAAAAGGACCGAAACGATTCCCGCCAGTATACACAAATTCTGTTAAAATGCCAAGAATCAGCAAAAATGCGGGTGATCGAATACTTAAAAGGAACAGTTTTAGCAACGAATCCTGACGGCAGCCTCCTGATAAAAGCAGCGGTTGTGGAAAATGAACACCTTTGGCTTGGCACGCTGTTAGCGCTCGGGGATGCTGTGGAAATCCTATCACCGGAACATGTGCGCACACGCCTGTTCACTTCTGCTGAAAAGATCGTCGCGCTGTATTCTAAGGAACTGTAAAATATTTTTGAAAATATGAAAATGCATATACGACACACTGCTGTCGTATATGCTATGTTATTCTAGTTATATCACCACATCACTACATTAAAATATTAAATCGGAGGTATCCAACAATGTTAAATCCTTATGAGAATTGTCCTGTATTTGAAAATGAGAATTTCTGCCTGAGACTGATCGACACAGCCGACGCGCAAGACCTGTTTCTGGTGTATTCCGACGAGAAAGCAGTGCCTTACTTCAACAGCGACAACTGCAACGGCGATACATTCCACTACACGCTGCTCGAACATATGCAGGGCGCGATCGCGGCGTGGCAGCAGGAATACAGCAATCATGGCTTTGTCCGCTGGACAATCCTCGACAAGAAGGCGCAGCGCGCAGTCGGAACGATCGAACTTTTTTGCCGCAAAGCTGACGATTATTTTAACGACTGCGCAATTCTGCGGCTGGACTTGCGAAGCGACTATGAGCAGGCGTCCGCGATCTATGAAATTTTATCTCTCATCGTGCCACAGACCTATGAACTGTTTGCCTGTCAGATGATCGCCACCAAGGTAAAACCATTTGCAGCAGAGCGGAAAGCCGCAGTTGAGAAATTGGGCTTTGCAGCCTCAGACGAAATCCTGATCGGCGGTCACGATAAGAAACACTACACGGATTACTATGTGCTACACAAATTTTAGGATCCAATCGGAAAGCATTTTCCTTGCCCAGTCATACAGAGCAGTTTCGTCTTTTCCTACACACATGTCGGACACAGGCTGCTCTGGCTGTAGCTTTCCCTCCTGCGTCTGGACGCATGAATCGTTATCCTCCCCCTGCGATACAGCGATATACACAGAAGGGATTTCTTCATCCTCCGCATAGAGCTCAAGCTCCTGTGCATCGTGCCACCAAAATGCGCCATAACGTTTTTCTTCTGTCTCGTCCCAAATCATCCACAGCGGTTCATCCTCTGCGCCATTTCCATCCACAAGTCCGCAGCAAATGTCATATGCCACCTCTTCCACATATTCTCCGGGTAACGCTGTCTCTGACAAGCACTGTTTCAAATCCGGCAGAACGCGCTCGCTCCTGTAGTCGCATGTCGCCATATCCACAATCGGCAGTAGCAGCAGATACGCATCACTGTCCAGTGTTTTCACCGCATCATATGGCAGACAAGGCTGATACAGCTCCCGTTCCCCGATTCTGTATTCTACATGGTGCCGAAACATCCAGATTGTAATTTCTTTCCCTGCCACGGTGATGGTGTGCTGCTCTTGATTATAATGGTGTGTATTGTGACCGTGTTGTAAAAAATACTGTTGTAAATCAAAACAATTTGGAAAAGCCACATAGAGCCAATAGTTCAAAAAATCCTTGTCTTTCATTGACAGTTTCATCTGTTTTCTCCTTTCACAACATCTGTTTTTATAACGTCTGTTTCTATAACAAGTATATTTATAACATTCGTATTTTTTCCTCCGCCTCGCTTTGCTGTAATGGCATTGACTCAAAGATCACCTCCCCCAGCTGTTGGTCATGCCCATCTCAAAGCTATCCATCAAGACAACATAATCCAGAGACGGGTTTCGTGTAATGGTGTAAATCATGGTTGTTCCTCCCTTCAGACAACAGCCTCAATAATCGTCTTATTCCCTATCATGTTTTCCCTGACGCCGATTTTCTTATTTTTATTAAAATTAAAACTCAGAAGATAGCCTACATTCATTCCATAGGCATCCAAGTATTCTGCCAACTGCTGTTCTCCCTGTCTGTTGTATTCCTGCCCGCGCCAGATTTTCATCTCTATAATGTATTGCTGCCCATGATAATCTACAACTACATCTGTGCGTCTGTCATCTCTCGTTTGTGCCTCAATATAATAATTTCCCGTACCATTAATAATCGGACGCAAATATAACAGAAAATGTTTTCTTCCATACTCTTCTTTAAACCGATCACTGCTGTTTCCATATAATTCATGAAAATGCACCACAAACTTTTCTAATATCAACCGCATATTCAACACGCCTTTGAGAACAAACTGATTCCTGTCAAAAACCGACATCTGATACAAATCACACTGCTTAATCTCATCCGATGTGAGATAATAATTGTACAGTCTGATCTCAAAGATTCTATTGGCGATCATGACAGAACCATTCACATTTTTGATAAAGCCAAACATACTTGCGAGAGACAACATATAATCGTCCATATTATAAGATATCTTTCTTCCATGAAATAATATAAGCTCGATCATCTGACGAAGCTTCTCATAGGTATCAAGTTTATTGATCAGTGATTCAAACAATGTATTCTGCTCAACTGCAAGCCTTCTCTCAGCCTCCAGAAATCCCTCTCTCGTCCATTGCAATGCTGCCTCGTCTATAATCTGACATAATCTTGACACCAGATATGGATATCCTGCGGTATAGTTATATAACAACGCTGACATTTCATCCAAGTTCATTTCCGTATGATGGTCCCTCTCATACTCTGCGAGCATAACTGCGATCTCTTTCTTAGAAAATTCCATATGAATTTCATATTGTGCAGCTATATTCCATGGACTATTCGTACTGTGTTCTTCATCCGGTCTTATCTTGCGCTTAAAATTTCTGACATCATATACTCCTGCAAGTATGACAGACTGAAATGTCGGTTCATTATCCCTGTTCAAATAATATCCTCTAAGCTGCGCCAGAAAATCCAAAAAGACTTGATTGTTGCTGGCATTATCTGCCTCATCAATCATCAGAACAATAGGCTTATCTGAAAGAATACAAAGCTCAGAAAGCTTCAAAAACAGGTCTATCAACAGATACAGTTCATTCTGGTTCGCATCCTGTAGCAACTCCTCCAAAAGCTTCTGCACTGCTGGCGAAACGGACTGACACGTTCGCATTTTTTTCACAAATAGCTTCACAAAAGACTTGGAAAAAAGTACTTCATCTTCAAAACTCTTATTTCCGAGCATCTGAAAATCAAGGCTGGCTACATAATATTGTGCCTGTAGTTCTTTCTCCAGCGCTTTCAGTACCGTCGTCTTGCCATACTGCCTTGCACGATTGAACACAAAATACGTTTCAGCATCTACAAGCTCTTTAAACTGGTCTATACGCTGATCAAGGCTCACCATATAGTGCCTGTCTGAAAAACATGCCCCTGTTGTATTAAACTTTTTCATATACGCCCTCACTTCGTCCAATACCGATATTTTATCAAAACCGCTAATGTCTCCAAAAGCATTTGAAATGACATCTATTATTGATTCATCCTTTTCAAAACATCTGTTATTTCCATGGGTTTCTCCACAAAGCATTTCGCTCCATGCCCGGTTAAGAACGCTTTGTCACGAAATCCCCACAGCACACTGATGCACGGAAGCCCTGCATTTCTTGCAGTGTCCAAATCCACATCGGAATCTCCCACATACACGGCTTCCTCTTTGCGCCTGCCAAGCTCCTTCAGCGCAAGATACACACTGTCCGGCTGCGGCTTTCTGCTTAGATTCTCGCGGTCGCCGATTGCAACCTCCACCTGCGGAAAATATCTGTTTTTTAATTCCTGCACCGCCGAGTCTATCTTATTGGACACGATCGCCATCGCATAACCATTGTTTTTTAATTCCTGCAAAAGTGCTGGTATCCCGTCATATGCTCTTGTCGCATCATTGCAGTGTGCACCGTAATATTCCTTAAATGTGTCAAATGCACACTCAAACTGCGGATTCTCCTCACCGCCCGGCACAGCACGAATCATTAGATTCTTCACGCCGTTCCCCACAAAGCGACGCACCTCCTCCAAGGTGCGCTCTGGCATTTTGCAAGTTTTTAAGGCATAGTTCGTGGCGTTCTTCAAATCCTCCAGCGTATCCAAAAGTGTACCATCCAAATCAAAAATTACGGTAGTTATTTTTGTGTCTGACATATGCGAACCTCCTGTCCTGTTTGGAATGATTGATTGAGCTCTGCATACACGATGTTGTAGGCTTCCTGATATGCAATCCCGCTCTCCCGGCAGACGGACACAAGGGACTCATACTCAGGATACGCCCTGTCCCCGCACCTCTTCACTGCAAGCATTCCAAAACTGGTGTTTTTTATACATTCTTCCCGCTCTAACACCGTGCGTTCCATCTTCACCCGGCGAATGCCGATCGTTGTCGTCTCATGAAAGATTATCTGTTCCAGTTTTGGGATGTCCTGCTCCTTACAGATGACATTGAGCTGGTACGATGGCCGGTTCTTTTTCATATAAATCGGTGTAAAATACACATCCCTCGCCCCCGCTTCAAACAACCTGTCCATCACATAACCAAATGCCTCGCCGGCACAGTCATCAATATTTGATTCCAATTTATAAATAACATCCTGCTGCACAGAAGCGTCTTCGACAAGCATTGCCCTTAGCATACTTGCCTTCTCATAGCTGCGCTTGCCTGCACCAATACCCTGCGCCAGCACGCGAAACTGCTGCGGCAGATTCTCCGCTGTCCTGACTGCCGCGGCGATCGCCGCGCCGGTCGGCGTCACAAACTCACCCTGAACTTCCATAAAATGA
>ERZ808040.668-NODE-668-length-27943-cov-5.474772_pt1 | contig 27943 bp, 21 predicted proteins | sample MGYA00380191_ERZ808040 | MGnify/ENA primary metagenome ERZ808040 (study PRJEB31490, sample SAMN06133395) | mouse gut metagenome | isolation source: J6 | host: mice | place: China: Chengdu | collected 2015-05 ...
GTAGCCGATTGCAACACAGGCTGCGAGCTTCAGCGCGTCAAAGAGGACAAACGGAGCCACGCCCGCCGCAATCGCCGCCCCCGGTGTCAGGTGCATGGATACGCCGAGCCATACCGTGCCGAAGGTATAGCAAATAAGCGTGCCAATCACCATTCCGACCACATGAAGGTATATTTTTTTCTCAAATTTCTGCACCGCAAACCCGGTACAGGCTGCAATAAAGAAATATCCGATAATGTAGCCGCCGGTTGGTCCTGCCAGTACGGAGAGCCCTGCCTGCCCTTTGGAAAAAACCGGGAGTCCGACGCAGCCGAGCAGTATGTAGATCAGGATGGCAGCGCAGGAGCACCATGGTCCGGTGATGTAGGCACTCAGGTAAACCGCGACGAAGGACAGCGTGATGGCAGGCATCGGGCTTGGCAGTGGGATGGAGATTGGCGAGAGGATGCATAGAAGTGCCGCCATCAGCGCCGTAAAGGTGATCTTTTGCACGTTTGTTTTCATAAAATACCTCGTTTCTGCAGGGCAGCCGCAAAGTGGGGCATATTCGCGATATGCTGTTGGAACCGAATGAAATCCGTATCATAACCGGATAGTTTTGCCACTTTGCGGGGAGCCCTTGCTTTGTGATGATGTGATTTGGAAACACGGGACGTTCGGATTACCGTGCCGTCCATAATTTAGTATAGCAGAAAAAAGTATATTGTCAACCAAAACTTATAAAAGGTTTACAATTAAAATAAAAAACGACAAAACAGACAGAAAATAATGTCTGTTTTTTTTTACCGGGACATGCTATACTGAAACCATTCAATCCATTCGGAAAGGAAGGTAAAAAGTATGACAAGAGAGACGATCAACGCAGGGAATGCGCCGGCGGCAGTCGGCCCGTATGTGCATGCGGTTAAGGCGGGGGGTTTTGTGTTCACCTCCGGGCAGCTTGGGCTTGACCCGGCGACCGGGACGCTGCCGGAAGGGGTTACGGCACAGGCGGAGCAGGCCATCAAAAACATTGCGGAGGTTTTGAAGGCAGCGGGTCTGACGCTTGCTGATGTGGTAAAGACCACGGTTTTTCTGGCGGACATGAATGATTTTGCGGCGATCAATGAGGTTTACGCAAAGTTTTTTATCGGGGAAGCCCCGGCGCGTTCCTGCGTGCAGGCGGCTGCACTGCCAAAGGGCGGGCTGTTTGAGATCGAGGTTGTAGCTGTTTGCAGATAACATTACGGCAGGGGTTTGTCAGATACCGTTAGGGCAGCGAAGGAGCCGGCCGGTATGGATCAGGGATATCCCGGTGTTTTGCCAGGGGCTGGGGCGGCGCTTTTATCTGACCAAAACGGGATATGCGGAGAATTATGGATTGGCTGCCGTATGGATGAAATGCGGGCACAGGGTGAAAAAATGAGTATTTAATCCCTTGCGGCAGTCAGGAAAAGGAGGAGGTATATGAAGACAGCAAAGGAATTTGATTACAAATGGCTTGCAGACCCGGGAGTTTTTGCGGTAAACCGCAGGGCGGCGCATTCCGACCACCGTTTTTACGCTTCGGCAAAGGAAGAGGGGGAGAAAAAATCCTCGCTTGTATATTCCTTAAACGGACTCTGGAAATTTGCATTTGCGGACTGCGAGAGAAACCGTATCAAAGGTTTTGAAGCGGAGGATTTCGACTGCGCGGGCTGGAAGGATATTCCGGTGCCGTCGCATATGGAAATGAACGGGTATTGTGTGCCGCAATACGCGAACGTGCAGTACCCGTGGGACGGGCACGAGGAACTTTCGTACGGGGATGTGCCGCAGTATGATAATCCGGTCGGCAGTTATGTGAAATATTTCACCGTGCCGTCCGGCTTTGCGGGGAAACGCGTAATGATTTCATTCCAGGGCGTGCAGGCGGCATTTGCGGTGTGGCTGAACGGGACTTTCATCGGTTACGGTGAGGATTCGTTCACGCCGTCCGAGTTTGAACTGACGGATGCCTTAAAGCGCGGGGAGAATAAACTGGCGGTGCTGGTTTATAAATATTCTTCCGCTTCGTGGCTGGAGGATCAGGATTACTGGCGGCTCTCCGGTATTTTCCGCGAGGTTTATCTGTATGCCTGCCCGCAGGTTCATATGGCAGATCTGTGCGTGCGCACGCCGTTAAGCGATGATTTTACGGAAGGCGGTCTGGAGCTTTTCATGGAATTTATGGGCGGCGGGGCGGCGAAAGCACCGGAGGAGCTTTTCTTTTCGGTCTCGCTCCTGACACCGGACGGAACGAAGGTATTCTCGCGTTCCGTGGAGAAATTTGCGGTCAGGGCAGGCAGGGCTGTGGCGAAAGAGCCGGAAGTGGATGGTGTTACCGTGTCGGCAAAGGCAGCAAAGCGCGGGGACGGAGAACCGGTGGCAAAAGTGGAAGTGAAGGGGCAGCTTGCGGCGCATGACTTAAAACTTTGGAGTGCGGAAAAGCCGTATCTTTATACCCTGATCGTCACGGTGAAGGATGCGGACGGCAAGGTCTATGAGGTTGTTTCGGAGAAGGTCGGTTTCCGGCGCTTTGAGTTGAAGGACGGGCTGATGCAGATCAACGGCAGACGCATTGTCTTTTATGGCACTGACCGCCACGAATTCAGCCATATCGGCGGCCGTGCCGTGACATACGAGGAAATGCTCGCGGATGTAGTCAATATGAAGCGCAATAATATTAACTCCGTGCGTACCTCACATTACCCGAACCAGACCGCATTTTACCGGCTGTGCGACGAGTACGGGCTCTATGTGATTGACGAGGCAAATTTAGAGACACATTCGACTTGGCAGAACTGGCAGAAGGCGGTGGAGGAGGCATTGCCGGGCGACCGCAGGGAGTGGCTTAACGCCGTGCTAGACCGCGCAGAATCCATGCTGATGCGCGACCGCAACCATGCGAGCGTGCTGCTCTGGTCGTGCGGCAATGAGTCCTACGGCGGCAAGGATATTTTTGAGATGTCCGAGTACTTCCGCAGTGCTGACCCGACGCGTCTGGTTCATTACGAGGGGATTGTGCATGACAGGCGCTACGAGGCGACAAGCGATATCGAAAGCTGGATGTACCCGTCGGCGAAGCATATCGAGGAGCACATTTTAAAAGAGCATCCGGACAAACCGATGATTTGCTGCGAGTATTCCCACGCCATGGGCAATTCGAGCGGAGCGATGGATAAGTATATTGCGCTCACCGAGCGCGAGCCGCGCTTCCAGGGGGCGTTTATCTGGGATTATATTGATCAGGCAATCCTTGCAAAAGACCGTTACGGCAGGGAATATTACGGCTACGGCGGCGATTTCGGCGACCGCCCGTGTGACTACAACTTCTGTACGAACGGCATTGTGTACTCTGACCGCAGAAATTCGCCGAAAATGCAGACCGTGAAATACAATTATCAGAGTATTGTGGTAAAAGTCGGGGACGGTGAAGCGGTTATAAAAAATAAGGCGCTGTTCACCGACACCTCCGAATATGAGGCGAAGATTTCGGTAAAGAAGGACGGTGTGCCGCTGTACGAGGCGGGTTTTGAGGTGGCGGTTGCCCCGCAGTCCGAAGCATCGGTGGCGCTCCCGATAAAGAAAGAGAAAGTGCCGGGCGAGTACGCGGTTGTCGTATCGTTCCATCTGAAGGAGGACACTGCATGGGCAAAGGCAGGCTATGAGGTGGCGTTCGGCGAGTATGTTTATAAAGTAGACCAAAAGGCGAAAGCCGTGACGGGCAGTCTGGTCATCACGGACGGCAAAAACAATTTCGGTGTGCGGGGTGACCACTTTGAGGTTTTATTCGACCGCGGCGGGCGAGGCATCACGTCGTACCGCTATCTGGGCAGGGAATTTATCGACAGTGCGGTGCGCCCGAATTTCTGGCGCGCACCGATTGACAATGACCGGGGCAACGGCATGCCGGCGCGTGCGGGGGTATGGAAGCTTGCAAGCCAGTACGCTAAGATTGTAAAATTCGGGAACTATAGCACACGAAAAGCGGCGATCCTTATGTACGAGTATGAACTTCCAACCATGCCGCAGGCAAAGCTTACAATGACTTATACCGTGACGGCGGATGGCGCTGTGACGGTGGCGCTTGATTACCCGCATACAGAAGGGCTGCCGGAGCTGCCGGAATTTGGTGTGATGATGAAGCTGCCTGCGGATTATGACCGTCTGACCTGGTACGGGAACGGGCCGGAGGAGACGTATGCGGACCGTACGCTTGGCGCGAAGCTGGGGATTTATTCCAACCTCGTCGCGGAAAATATCGCGGGCTATGTGAAGCCGCAGGAATGCGGGAATCATACGGGTGTGCGCTGGGCGAGCGTGACGGATGGAAAGGGTGTGGGGCTGAAATTCTCTGCGCCTGCCCCGATGGAATTTTCGGCGCTGCCGTACACGCCGTTTGAGCTGGAGAACGCGGAGCACACCTACGAGCTGCCGCCGGTGCACCATACGGTGATCCGTGCAATGGCAAGACAGATGGGTGTTGGCGGGGATGACAGCTGGGGTTCATGGACGCACGAGGAATACCGGATCAAGAATGAGGATATGCACTTTGAGTTTTCGTTCTGTGGGTATGTAAAACGGTGATAAAAGCGGAAGAATGCTTTTTGGTCGTTCCGGCAATGATGTAAAAGGGGAAGCCAGTTCAGATGAGATGAATGCTTATTTGGACTGGCTTCATGAAATGTGGGGAGGTGTAAAGATGGATAAAGGCAGATACAAAGTTTTTCTTTCTTATTGCAGTGTGGATAGCGATCTTGCAGATATGCTAGAGCAGTCAATCAATGATAGTGAATACAAACAAATCATGCAAGTATCTCGTTATACGAGGGATGTACTGTTTACGGGTGATTTTGTAAAATTTATGGACAGTATAATAGAGCATGATTTTGTGATTTCTATTATAAGTGATGCTTACTTGAAATCGGCACCATGTATGTATGAGGTTAGCCAGTTGATGGTGGGAAGTCAAAATTTAAAAAAGTTCCTTTATATTGTAGTCAGTCAAAGGGATGAGGAATTTTTTTCACAATTTCCGGGGTGTAAGACAAAATGTGCAAATATTTATAGTGAAGATGGAAAAGCCTCTTACATTGAATATTGGGAACAGGAAAAAGAACATGTAGCAGATATATTGAAAATGCGGAAAGAACCAAATAGACATCTGGAATTGATTGAAAAATTAAATCGATATGAGCATATTTTATACTATGAGATTGGGGTTTTGATGAAATACTTAAATAATCATAGGAGTTTAAGTATGCTGGAACTTGAAAAAAACGGAGCAGAAATATTATTTGGGCGGTTTATACCTTTGGCAGATGATAGCAAATTGTCATGCTTAAACTTGGACGATCAAAAGGAAAAAAGTCTTAAAAATTGTTTTGAGCCTTTGTTTCTTCCAGGTAGTGCAGTAAAAAGTGGTTTTTATGTGGATGATTTACCAAGTTATATTACCATTTCGGGAAATAGGTTGTTTTTTAAAGGAAAATGGTTTGAAAAAGAGCATTGTGGTTTGGGTGTCAGGGAAGAAGGACCAGATGCTTGGGGGGCTTGTGTAAAGTTGCCATTAGGTGCATGGTATCGCAGAAAAAATAAAGGAACATTGACTGCTTGGTATAGGACAAGACAAGAAGAAACAATCTGGTTTGAATTTGCAGGAAACGGGATAGAAGTAATTGAAATGAAGGATGGTGATACAATAGATTGGAAGGATTATTGGACTTATGAGCTTTGATGGAAGCAGGATACAAAAGGGGGGCTCTGCTGTGAAAACTATTATTCCGCCAGAAAGTAACCGATGACAACTGTTGACGAATATTAACGAAATAGAATAGTATGATTGACAATCGGTAATAACCGTTGTATAATGGTATCGTAGCAGCGCACTGTTTTACACTCTACCCATCACCAGACAGACCTGATCAACCTGCCCGGCATCCAATTACCGACTGATGTTGGTAAGAAATCATGTGCATGGAAACCAAAAGTATTGAACCAGAGAAAGGAGTATCCTATTATGTTTATGGAAGAAAGACACCGGGCAATTCTTGATCTGCTGGAAGAGAACAAAAGTGTATCTGTCGGTGAAATCCAGAAGAAGTTCAATGTCGGTTACGAAACAGCCAAAAGGGATTTACGGATTTTGGAGGAGGGCGGGCTGCTCAAGCGTACGCACGGCGGGGCGATACCGCTGCGGCAGGTTGCGGCGGGCAAACCGCCGAAGGTGACGGAGCGCGACGTGGTGGAAATCAAGGAAAATTACATGGCAATCGCCATGTATGCGCTTTCCATGCTGGAAAATAATGATGTGATCTACCTGCCTTCGGCAACCGTCGGCTATTTTATGGCGCAGAGGCTGCCAGAGCATTTAAAACTGCGCATAGTGACAAATTCAATTGTGATAGCGGAGGAACTTAGGAAGCGGGATCATGTCTCTGTGATCATACTGGGCGGCGAGATGGACCAGAAGGGGCATTGTTATGACGCGATCGCGGCCGAGACCATCCGTCGGCTGCGCTTTGACAAATGTTTCCTCACCTCAGCAGCTCTCTCGGCGGATTTCGGGCTCTCCATCCAGCGGACGGGGGCGATTGATTTCTGGGGTGCGTTGATTGGCAGCGCAAAACAGGTCATCGGGCTGTACCCGGCCGAGAAAATCGGTTTTGAGTCGGTGGTGAGCATATGTCCGGCAGAAAAACTCAATGTGCTGGTCACGGACTGGGAAGCGGCGGAGAAAGATCTGAAGGCTTTCGATGAAAAGGGAATCAGGGTTATTGTTGTGGAGCGGGAGGAAGAACAACAGGGATAGCAGGAAATCCCGCCATTATATAATCAGGTGAAAACAGAATATAAGAAACAGGAGGATGCCGCCAATCATTGGATTTTGATCATTGGCGGCATCCTCTTTTCTGTTTTGCATATGGCTTCTGTTGCTATTTCGTAAATGCCAAAATCGCCAACACAATGCCGACCACTTCATAGATCCACACAAGCGTGCTGACGATCGAGAAGATAATGCCGAGCACCGGGATGCCGGAAAGGAAACCGAGCAGAACACCGAGCACGGCCGCGATCACAACATAAATTACGATCGCGATCACCAGGGTGCCGATCTCACCGGACTTTACCGATTTGTTGAGTGGAAAATACGGCTCTAATTTTTCCATTTGTGCAACCTCCAATCCTTCTAAAAATTTATACTCAAAGCACTTACCTGTATCCGGTAAGATGGTATTTGGGTATCCGTATAATGTATGTATATGCAGCTGCCTGAAAATGACGGGAAAACTATGTACATTCCTTACTGCACACGTATTTCCCCTGCGAGCACTTTTTTGTAATCCTCATAATTTTTCTTTAACAGCGCCGGTGTATCAAGCCCGTACGGGCATTTGGTGCGGCACGCCCCGCATGTAAGGCATCCTTCGATTTTTTTCATCTCCGCCTGCATGTTATCGGAAAGCCAGTTCTGTGACGGTGCGCGGCGCAGCATCAATGCCATGCGTGCACACTGGTTGATCATAATCCCGGCAGGGCAGGGCATGCAGTAGCCGCAGCCGCGGCAGAAATCGCCGACCAGCTCCTTTCGCTCCTCTGCGATAAAGGCCTTCAGCTCATCGTCAAGCACCGGCTCTTTTTCCATGAAAGCGAGCCATTCCTCAAGCTCTTCCATGCGCTGGATCCCCCAGATCGGCAGGGCATTGTCAAATTGCAGCATGTAAGCCATCGCGGCGCGCGAATTGGTGATCAGGCCGCCGGCCAGCCCCTTCATCGCGATGAAGCCCATGTTTTTGCCCCGACAGCTTTGTACGAGGTCTTCCTCCTGTTTTGAGGAAAGATAGCTGAACGGGAATTGCAGTGTCTCGTAAAGACCCGATGCGACCGCTTCCTGCGCGACATTCAGTTTGTGCGCCGTGATGCCGATGTGCCGGATTTTACCTTCCGCCTTTGCCTTTTCCATGCACTCATACATGCCAGTCCCGTCCCCCGGCGCAAAGCATTGGTCCGCGCAGTGGAACTGATAAATATCTATGTAATCTGTGCGGAGGTTATGCAGCGACGTGGTGAGCTGCTGCCAAAATTGCTCCGGTGTTTTCGCCATTGTTTTGGAAGCGATAAAAATTTTTCCGCGCATCCCGCCAAATGCCGCCCCAAGTTTCTCCTCGCTGTCACTGTAGGCGCGTGCGGTATCAAAAAAGGTCATGCCGCCCTCATGGGCGCGGCGCAGGATGCGGACCGCCTCCCCCATCGGGACACGCTGAACCGGGAGCGCGCCGAATGCGTTCTGCGGTGTGGTGATCCCGGTGGAACCCAGTGTTATATGCTTCATAATCCTCTCCGTTTCTGTAAGAAAGCGCCAAGGGGCAGACAAACCGGCCGGTCAGAGCCTGTTATGTCCGGCCACCTCTTTAAAAAAGCGGTTGTGGTGATCCGCGGGCACGAAAATGCCGCGCATGTTTTCCAATTACTTACTACTATAGCATGGGCAAAGGGGGATTGCAAGCAAAAATGAAGTTTTTGTAGTATATACGGGTTCTAAATCTTAAAATATCAAAAAAAGTTGAAACAGCTATTTACCGGGAACAAAAAGAATGCTATAATGCTAAAATAGCACGTTAATACGTGAAAGTTGGAATGTATAAAAAATAGCAGTGAAAAAAGGAGGCGGAATATGGCAGAACTGATGTTGGGCAACAAGGCTTTTGCCAGAGGGCTTTATGAGGCAGGATGCAGTGTGGTATCAAGCTATCCGGGGACACCGAGCACGGAGGTGACGGAGGAAGCTGCCAGATATGACGAAATCTATTGTGAGTGGGCACCGAACGAGAAGGTAGCGATGGAGGTGGCATTTGGTGCCAGCCTTGCCGGAAAACGTAGTTTTTGCGGCATGAAGCATGTCGGTCTGAATGTAGCGGCGGATCCCCTGTTTACATGTTCCTATACGGGTGTGAACGCGGGGCTTGTGATCTGTGTGGCGGATGATGCGGGGATGCACTCCTCACAGAACGAACAGGATTCGCGCCACTACGCGGTTGCTGCGAAGCTTCCGATGCTTGAGCCGTCAGACTCGGAGGAAGCCTGCCAATTTAAAAAAAAAGCGTTTGAATTATCCGAGGAATTTGATACCCCGGTAATTATAAAGATGTGTACCCGCGTGGCGCACTCGCAGAGCATTGTAAACACGGGGGAGCGTATCACACCACCCGTGAAACCTTACGAGAAAAATATCGCGAAGTATGTGATGATGCCGGCCAACGCGATCCGCCGCCATCCGTTTGTGGAGGAGCGAATGTCAAAGCTTGCCGCGTATGCGGAGGACTGTGGGTTTAACCGCGTGGAGATGGGGGATAAGTCGCTTGGCATCATCACATCCTCGACAAGCTACCAGTACGCGAAGGAAGTGTTTGGGGAGAAAGCCTGCATCCTAAAGCTAGGGATGGTCAACCCGCTCCCGGAGAAACTGATCCTTGATTTTGCGTCGAAAGTAGACAAATTAGTGATTTTGGAGGAACTTGACCCGATCATTGAGAACCATTGCAAAACCCTTGGGCTTACCGTGACGGGCAAGGATGTATTTTCGGTGATGGGCGAATTCAGCCAGTCGCTGGTGGCAGAGAAATTGGGCGTTGCGCTTCCGCAGGCAAAAGCACTGGACGAACCGCTGCCGAACCGTCCTCCGGTCATGTGCGCCGGCTGCCCACACCGGGGGTTATTTTACACGCTCGCAAAATTGAAGTGCACGGTGCTCGGCGACATTGGCTGTTATACGCTCGGCGCGGTCGCACCGCTCTCGACGATGGATATGACGCTGTGCATGGGCGCGTCGGTTTCTGCGGTTCACGGCTTTAACAAGGCGCTCGGCGGGGAGGGCGGGAAAAGATCGGTGGCGGTCATCGGCGATTCGACCTTTATGCATTCGGGCATGACGGGTCTTGCAAATATCGCTTATAACCAGAGCAATTCGACGGTCATCATCCTCGATAATTCCATCACGGGCATGACGGGGCACCAGCAAAACCCGACCACGGGCTACAATATCAAGGGTGACCCGGCGGGAAAGATCAATCTGGAAGCGCTGTGTCTGGCGATGGGGATTTCCCGTGTAGTGGTCGTTGACCCGTATGATCTGGCGGAGTGCGAGCGTGTCATTAAAGAAGAGCTGGCAGTAGAAGAACCGTCGGTGATCATCAGCCGCCGCCCGTGTGCGTTGTTAAAATATGTAAAGCATGAAAAGCCAATCGCTGCCGCGCAGGATAAATGTGTGGGCTGCAAGGCATGTATGCGCCTCGGCTGCCCGGCGATCAGCATCCGGGAAGGCAAGGCGGTCATCGACGCGACCTTGTGTGTCGGCTGCGGAGTGTGTGCGCAGCTGTGCAAATTTGGGGCACTTGTGTAATTTGAACGGGGAAATAGCATTGCTGTTCTCCGGCAGGATAATGGATCTATTGTGATCGCCGTGTAAGATTGCTGTGTAAAAGACAGGGCGGGATCTTGCACGGTTGGAGTATCGGGAGTTCCGCTTTCCGGCCGGGATTTCGCGGCATGTGCAGGGAAGTGGAATGATGTGATAATGACAGAAAGGATTGGAGGCAGGGCATGACAAAAAATGTGATGATTGTCGGCGTTGGCGGGCAGGGCAGCCTGCTTGCCAGCAAGCTTTTGGGCAGGCTTCTTTTGAACGAGGGCTATGATGTCAAAGTGTCGGAAGTGCATGGCATGAGCCAGCGCGGCGGCAGCGTGGTGACTTATGTAAGATATGGGGAAAAGGTATACTCCCCGATCATTGATAAGGGCGAGGCGGATTTTATCGTCTCGTTCGAGCAGTTGGAGGCGGCGCGTTATCTGGAATATTTAAGACCGGACGGCAGGGTGGTGACGAATATCCAGAAAATCGACCCGATGCCGGTGATCACGGGGGCGATGCCGTACCCGGAGAACCTCATTGGGAAAATGGAGGCGAAGGGCTTTGCGGTGGACGCGCTTGACTGTCTGGCACTCGCCGAGCAGGCAGGTTCGGCAAAGGCAGTCAACATCGTTTTGATGGGACGGCTTTCAAAATATTTCGACATTGCGTCGGAAAAATGGGAGAGGGCAATCGAGGAGTGCGTGCCGCAGAAATTTTTGGATTTGAATAAGAAAGCGTTTGCGCTTGGTAAGACGGCGTGAAAGTCCTGCATGTTTTTAGTGTCCTCCTTCTCATCGTGGTTGCAGTAGCTGCGCCGCGTGGTTTCAGGAACGGGGGGGGGGTTTAATATTAATCTGCAAAAAATATTTCCTGCGTCCGCAGGAGGAAAATGAGGGAATCATGAAGAATTATTATCAACCGGAAATCGAGACAATGCCGCTTGACAAACTGCAGGCATTGCAGAGCGAGCGCCTGGTAAAGCAGGTGCAGCATGTGTATGACAATGTCAAATTTTACCGTGAAAGGATGGAGGAGGCAGGCATTTCGCCCGCGGATATCCACGGCATCGAGGATTTACATAAGCTGCCGTTCATCACAAAGGACGATCTGCGTGATCAATATCCTTACGGGCTGGTCGGCGTGCCGCTGTCCGAATGCGTGCGCATCCAGTCCACCAGCGGCACCACCGGGAGGCGTGTCGTGTCATTCTACACGCAGGAAGACCTTGATATCTGGGAGGACTGCTGTGCGCGTGCAATCGTGGCTGCGGGCGGAACAAAGGAGGATGTCTGCCATGTCTGCTACGGTTACGGGCTTTTCACGGGCGGTCCCGGCTTAAACGGCGGCTCCCATAAGGTCGGCTGCCTGACCCTGCCGATGTCCTCCGGCAATACCGAGCGCCAGCTGCAATTTATGACTGACCTTGGCGCGACAATCATCTGCTGCACGCCGTCCTACGCCGCAAATCTTGCTGAGGCAGTGAACGAGCGCGGCCTGCGCGACCAGATCAAATTAAAGGCAGGGATTTTCGGCGCGGAGCCGTGGACGGAGGAAATGCGCCATGACATCGAGAAAAACCTTGGCATCAAGGCCTATGATATCTATGGGCTGACCGAGATTTCCGGGCCGGGCGTGTCCTTCGAGTGCGAGGAACAGGCGGGCATGCACATCCAGGAGGATCATTTCATCCCGGAGATCATCAACCCGGATACGGGCGAGGTACTGCCGGAGGGGCAGATCGGGGAACTGGTCTTCACCTGTATCACGAAGAAAGCGTTCCCGCTGCTGCGCTACCGCACGCGTGACCTCTGCTACCTGACAAGGAAACCTTGCTCGTGCGGGCGCACCCATATCCGGATGCACAAGCCGACCGGGCGCAGTGACGACATGATGATCATCAAGGGTGTCAATGTGTTCCCGTCCCAGATCGAGACTGTGCTGTTAAAACAGGGCTATCAGGCGAATTACCAGATTCTTGTTGACCGTGTCGGCAACAATGATACGTGCGAAGTGCAGGTGGAGCTGACCCCGGAAATGGCGGCGGATGCATCCGTACCTGCTGCGGCGAGGGAAAAGAAGCTTGTGAAAGGCTTAAAGGCAATGCTCGGTATTCTTGTCGACGTGAAGGTCGTGGAGCCCAAGACGATCGCACGCAGCGAGGGCAAAGCGGTGCGGGTTGTGGATAAGAGAAAGCTGTACCAGTAGGCGGGACGCGCGGAAGAAGCATGGGAAGCCGGATTGGCCGCAGGATAGAACAAAGCATGGAAACAGCGTCTGCCAGGCTGTTTTCCATGCTTTGTTCTGCGATCCGGGGATGTTGTGGGGTGGATCGGATTTATAATTGGATTTTGTTTGGGCTTTTCATCATGGATGCGCTATTTTTCCAGTCCGAGAAGCCTCTCTGCATTTTTCCCCAAAATCTGCTGCTGTTCTTCCTCCGTCAACCCGATCCCGCGGAAACGCTCAACGTAACGCTTCTGCGGCTGCCATGGGCTGTCGGTCGCAAAGAGGATGCGGTCTGTGCCATGCTTTCTCGCGATCCGCAAAAACGCATTGTCGTCTAACACTACATGGCTGTACGGGTTTGCGGGTGCATCCGGGTAGGGATCAAGCGGACCGACGGAAAACGCGGTGTCCATAAAGAGCGGCGCACCGGCAAGGTCGCTCTCTACCTCGTCCCAGCGCGCCCAGTTCCCCATATGGGCGAGCACGAATTTTTCCGGACGGACTTCGCTCAGGACGGTCAGGATTTGTGCTACCGAAGAATAATTATGGTCATACAGACCAATGTCGATGCCCGCGTGGATCAGTGTGATGAGCCCAAGCTCCTCGGCACAGGCGATGATGCGCTTCATGCGGATATCGTCAAGATCAACTTTTTGGTACGCCGGGTGCAGCTTGATACCCCTGATGCCGGCGCGCGCAAGGCGGCGCAGTTCGTCCTTATAATTTTCATAATCCGGATGCATACCGCCGAAGGTCAAAATGCCGTCCGCCGCGAGTGCTTCCATTCCCGCGAGGAGGTTGTGGTTGACGGAAGATACTTGTCCGCTCCTGGTCATGACCGGGAGGTTGACGGAATAGTTGATGCCTGCCTCTTTCATCGAGGCGGCAAGCCCGGAGGCGGTTCCATTTGTCGCGGGAAGCACGCCCGCGGCTTTTCCCAGCTTTTCCAATACCTGTTTTGAGATTGCTTCGGGGAAGGTGTGAGTGTGAAAATCTATGATCATGTGTTGTGCTCCTTTCAATGGCATGGATGAAAGGCCGTTTCGGCACGGGAAGGGTGAAATGCACCTTCTAATGTCACAAGCCCATTTTACATAGTAAGCCCAATTTGCATAAGTGTCAATGGGAAACGCAGTATATTCACAGGGAGGGGATCGGCGGCAGGAATTTTATATCTTGGTTCGTTTTGCCTGTTGTACCTGCTGTAAGATCCCGTCTATTTTTTTGCGGATAAATTCTCTGTGTTCGTCGCGTACCAGAAAATAGAGGTACGAATCTTTTACATAATCGACGGGCATTCCTCTGCCTGCAATCTTGAAATTTACGTAGCCCCTGCCGATATAGTCCCCAATCTGCCCGTTTGATATGAACGCAGGGCGGGTCATGCATTCTGCAAAGCTGCGGGGTGTGCTGTTGTTCGGGCATGGGAAGGTGGCACGGACATCGTACTCTAACTGCATCCGGGACTGGTGTGCATAGTGTTCTTTGCGTTTTGGGCAGCCCGGATAGCAGACTTCGTTGATCAGAATTTCCAGCCGTCCGGCATAAGGCCGCAGTTCGTCGAGGATTGTTTCGCTGTGGTTTAAGTCATAATCGAGCACGACCAGACGGTAATCTTTTTCAAGCTCCGCTTTTAGTGCCGTCAGCTCCGTGATCCGTCTGGTGGTCGAGGAGATGAGTGGGAAGGCGGGATACTTGCTTCGGATGTAGTTTTCCAGAATCTGTGTGTTCACCAGAACCTGGTTTACACCGTTGTCGGCAAGCTGCATGATGAGATTGCAGTAGGTATCGTGCAGGTGCTTTTCTTCCAGCAGGGAATTTGTCCAGGTAAAGCGGACGGGGATGCCTTCCGTGTTGTAAAGCTTTAATGTATTTTTGATATCGTGCTTTGGAACCAGACCAAAGACCGCCCTGCCCCCGTTCCAGACCGCGCCGGGGAAAGTTCCGTAAACAGAACCGACCCGGTAGCCCTCCCGGAATTTTTCGGGAAATTCTTTCATCAGGTCGATCGTGATCAGGTTGAGGGAGCGGAAAAAGCAGAAGCCGGGCAGGTGCCAGTAGATATTTTTTTCCATAGAGCGGGTTTTCCTCCTTAATAATGAGTTTTATGTTTTTTTCCTAGGGGTGGTTGGTTTTGCGGTTTGGCTTGTGGCGGTGGAGTGCGCTTTCTTTCGTTTTCCGGGGGCAGTTTGTTTCGCGGTTTCTATTTGGGGTGTTGGAGTGTATTTACGATCGTCTTCCGGGGACAGATTGGTTTTTGCTTCCGTTCCCGGCTTGCCGTACCTTTTTTAATCGCTTCCCTAATGTGCCGTTGGTTCCGAAGTTTCGCGCCCGGCGGCGTAGTGCGCTTATCGTCGCTTTCCATGGAGAAGGGTGTCTGGTTTTCGCGAAGCGTGTCATACCCTAATTTTGCAGCAAATCTTACCGGGAACTGCGCAGGAAGTTCTGCTTTTTGTGAAATACTTTGGTTGGGAAGGGAAACTACGGGGAAAATCGGTAATATTGCACAGCTGATTTTTTAATTGTACTACAAAAAGAGTAGAAGGTAAAGCCTATGTATAGTTTTTGAGTGTGATATTCTTTGGAGGTTTTTCATGAGTTTGTATCATGTAGGACTTCGTTAGAGTATTTACTGTAAAAGGATTTCGGGGGAGGCATTCTTCGGGAATTGACCAGGGACTTGCCGCAAACATATGGGAAAATGCATAATAGAGGCATTTTGTACGCTATATTTTGTTGACATTTCCCGTGGATTATGGTATCCTTTTATTTGACGCGTTAAAGCGTAACGATGCAAAGCGAAAAAAGGAGAATGGATATGCCGGTTACGGATCTGCTGGAGAGAAACCATAAATTATACGGGGATGAGACGGCGCTTGTTGAGCTCAATCCCCTGGTGAATGATACAAAAAAGACGACCTGGAAGGAGTATGACCTTGTGCAGGCGACCTCATCGAAGCCTTACCGCAGGGAGATCACTTGGAGTGTGTTCGACGAAAAAGCGAACCGCGTGGCGAATATGCTGATTGAGCGCGGCATACAGAAAGGCGACCGCGTGGCGATCCTGATGTTCAACTGTCTGGAATGGCTGCCGATTTATTTTGGCATATTAAAGACCGGTGCGATCGCCGTGCCGTTTAATTTCCGTTTTGACGCGAAGGAGATCCAGTATTGTGCGGATCTGGCGGAGGTTCACGTGCTCTTTTTCGGGCAGGAGTTTATCGGCCGCATTGAGTCGATCCAGGAGGAACTGAGCCGCGGCAGGCTTTTGATCTATGTCGGGGACGGCTGCCCGACTTTTGCGGAGAGCTACCGCGAGCTGGTCGCCGATTGTTCCAGCCAGGCACCGCTTGTGCGGCTTGAGGAGGACGATGACGCGGCAATTTATTTTTCGTCCGGCACGACGGGCTTCCCGAAAGCGATTTTACATAACCATGAGAGTCTGATGCAGGCGGCGCAGATGGAGCAGAAGCACCATCTGACCGACCGGAATGACACCTTCCTGTGCATCCCGCCGCTCTACCATACCGGGGCGAAATTCCACTGGATGGGCAGCTTATGCGCGGGGAGCCGTGCAGTGCTTTTGACCGGGACAACCCCGGAAATTATCCTTGATACGGTCTCGAAGGAGAAATGCACGATTGTCTGGCTGTTGGTGCCGTGGGCGCAGGATATTCTGGAGGCGCTGGATTCCGGGCGGGTAAAGCTTGCGGATTATGAGCTTTCTCAGTGGCGGCTGATGCATATCGGGGCGCAGCCTGTGCCGCCGTCGCTGATCAAACACTGGAAAGATTATTTCCCGGAGCATTTGTATGATACGAACTATGGTTTGTCGGAATCCACCGGCCCTGGCTGTGTGCATTTGGGTGTGGAGAACATCCATAAGGTCGGCGCGATCGGTGTGCCGGGGTATCGCTGGAAATGCAAGATTGTGGACACAGACGGAAATACGGTGCCGCAGGGGGAGGTCGGTGAGCTCTGTGTGAAGGGACCGGGGCTGATGACCTGCTATTACAATGACCCGAAAGCGACGGAGGAAGTGCTCAAGGACGGGTGGCTGTGCACCGGGGATATGGCGATGCAGGATGAGGACGGTTTTTATTTCCTTGTGGATCGGAAAAAGGATGTGATTGTCAGCGGCGGGGAGAATATCTATCCGGTGCAGATCGAGAATTTCCTTGCGGGGTTTGAAAAGGTGAAAGATGTTGCGGTAATCGGCCTTCCGGATAAGCGGCTTGGGGAGATCACGGGGGCGATCATTGCAGTCAAAGACGGGATGGAGTGCAGTGAGGAAGAGATCGCGGAGTTCTGTAAGGGACTGCCGAGGTATAAGAGGCCGAAGAAGGTGATTTTTGCGGATGTGCCGAGGAATGCGACAGGGAAAATTGAGAAGCCGGCGCTGAGGAAGAAATATGGGGCGGAGTGGCTGGTGGCGCAGCAGAATCAGGGGTGATTGGGGGGGAGGAAAGAGAAGGTAAGAAGAGGGAGAAAGCAGATGCAGACCATTAAGGAATTTTGTTGAATGGTTTGTGTCTGCTTGTTTTTTTGATTGGAAAGTAAAATTATTAAGATATAAAAAGGAATATGTAAGAAAAATGTATATGGAAGTTGAAATATTCCGGAAACGGTATAAACTTTTGGCGAAAATAGTGGTATAGTCTAAGAAATTATGAATTGGATTGCACAACAGGGTACAGCATAGTAGATGATGAATGAAGGATAATTTAGGATTATTCTGTAAAATAATAAAGAGGATAGTTCCTGATTATCAAATTTAGCAGTTAAAGTCTTTTACCTTTTTGCTGTTAATAGGGGATTTATCAGCTTCAAAATGTCTTTATGGGTGTCTTCAAGTGTTTTTTCCATATTTATTTGTTGCAAATTATAGATATCGCTAATTTGCGCAAATATATTGTTTAGTTGTTCAATATATATAGAAGATTTATATAATGTTGTTATTCCATCAGAACGACTCAAATTTCTTTCTTTAATAGTAACTACATTTGCATTACAAACTAAAGACAATTGAGGTTTTTCTGTATCGGCATATAAGTCTTCCATATATTTGAATGGACATCCATAAAATGTTTTGAAAGCCATTTCATCCCAAATATAACGATCATAAACTAAAATTTTTTCAGTTGTAGCTTGTAGCGGGCAGATAACTGTATCAAACCATTCGCGATAGTCGGCATAACCTTGCCGAGCCGCTAACATGGCTAAAGGCTTGTTAGGAATCACAGAATTATTCTCTAGCTCATTAACAATTTTATTATTTGCATCTGAATTCATCCGAAAACGAGTATGAATTACATCGCAAGATTGAAATAAATCATAATATGACAGTAAATCTTTCTGTTTATGGTATCGTATACTTGGCGAAACATCATAAATAGAACAACATTTAAAGCCTAGTTGACTAAAATATTTCATAAGATAACTAATTTGTGTTGTCTTACCAACACCGTCGGGACCTGAAAATGATATTATCATACTTATGACCATCCTTTCTTTAAATGTGAGGCTAAAATGAAAAACTATTATTTGGAGTATCCAAAAGAATTTCACAAATTTGTCGACAGAAAAGAGATAAGAGAAATTATTATGCAAGAGATAGAACACAGAATAATGTCAGATAATTATTTTAAGGTTATATCCATTTTTGGGTTTGGCGGAATGGGTAAAACCTGTTTAGTGAATGAGATTAATAAACAAATTCATGATTTAAATAAAGGATATCGTATCTGCTCTATTTCCTTCGAGATTCAAAATAATAATCAATATTTAGAAAATCTAGTAAAGATATGTGCAGCATATAATAAGCCATGTATCTTATTTTCTTATGGATTGATGCGTTACTGGAATAAAACTGCGATAACGCAATTAAATATAGCTTTTATGGATAAAATTAGCAGCTCCTTTCTTACAGATTTTATTGATGCTCTTCATGAAACCGGAAGTAGCCTTATTTCGCCCATAGCAGAAGAACTACCATCTATTCCAAGCATTAGTAATACATTGGACTGTATAGGTAAAATATTAAAAACCATAAAAGGAGTTCCTTATTGTAAGGAATTCAAAAAAATAAACACCTTTGATACAGAATCTTTACTTAAAAACCTCCCAATTCTCCTAGCAATGGATATTTATAATAATGAATATGAAAAAAAGAACAAAAAACCACTTATTTTTATTTTTGATTCTTATCAACAAAGCATGCCTTACTCGGAATCAGTAGAATGGCTTTTGAAATTGATAGGCACAATCCATAGAGGATTATTTATTGTTACGAGTCGTGAAAAACTTTTATGGGATGATCCTGAAAAAGATATATTGCCATACCATTTGCGGGTATATCCCGAGGAAGAGGCACGTCTATATTTAGAATATTCTATTCCAACTGCGGGAATAGAAATTATTAATGCAATCCTAATAAATACACAGTGTGTACCTATTTATATTGATCTTGCCATCGATATTTATAAAAAAGAATATATTATTCATCCAGATAACATTGTCGATAAGTCTTTATTTAATGACAGAGAATCTCTGGTATTGCATTTTATTAACCATTTAAGACCTGAATGGCAACAAGCAATTATAGATTTAGCAGTAATTCGTGTATTTAACTTTGACATCTTTTGCTATATTGTAAAGGAACAAAATATTAATTGCCCAATACATGATTATTCTGAAATAATAAATGTCAGTTTAATACATTATGTTGAAAACTCTTATAATCTAGTTAAAATACACGATATCTTTTGCAAAAATATTTTAAAAGTCCTGTCTTCTACAGTAAAATATGATGTACTTTATAAGTATTTGAATTATATTATTACGAGAGAAGCATTTAAACAGCATGATAATCAAATAGGCTGCTTAATTACATTTTTTATTAACATTGTAAATATAGAAGTTGATCTTAGTAACCATGAAGTTTTACCACAAAAGTTAATTGAAAGAACATTGGATTTATTTTTTATGTTATGGAATATTCAGGCAACTTTTTCGATGCCTGCTCCTGATATCAATTATGTTAATTCTATGAATGATATGCTTAACTTTATTAATGCAATTTCTATAAAAAGCAAAAGTACACAATACGCAATCGATTATTTAAATAAAATAAAAAATCCAAATTATTTTGGGTATCACAAAATCTCATATGATATATTTAAAAGATATACATTGTCCCTGACCGGCGACTACAATACGCTAAAAAATACATTGCTGCTATATCAAAAAAATCTTAATTCAGGCTCGCAAAATCGTTGGTACTATAATCAAATTAAATTATATTTAGCGGATTATTTTACTATGGAAGGTAAATTTCTGACTGCCAATGATATACTATGTCAATTGGAAGAATTGTCGGACAATTCAATATTTACAGTAAATGATTATTTTTATATAAAGCGATATAAAGGACATATTTTCCGTTTCAATTTCTTAATGGACAAAGCATATCATGAATATGATGAAGTACTAGAGCATCCTGCATGTTCTTCTACTATGAAAGCATATATTTATACAAATTTTATTGAAAGTAATTGCTATTTTAAACCAAATTATGTCTTTAAACATTTCAATAAAGCGTTTGTAGCAGTAGAAGAAGAAAATCAAATAAAGAATAAAGGAAAGCTCTATTATTCAAGAGCAATAGCAAATATTGTTAGTCATCGATATAAGCAAGCCCAAAAAGATATCCAACAAAGCCTTTCTCTCAATCGCAAAGATGGCTATCAATCAGGGGAACTCTTTGCGTATATGGCACAAGCTTATTTTGAGTATTCATTAAACGGACGCATTTCAAAAAACACTATACGAGTAATAAATAGTCTATTTACAAATAATATGGTATATGAATATTTTCGCCTTCCACTCGCTATAATGCTCCACGATAAACAAGCAATTGAATTTTGTAGAACAAAATATGAGTGGCTTGATTTTGATTATACCTTACAATGCTATAAGAACTTTTTTAATTCTATCAAAAAGACATAGACTTAATTGCATATAATAATTTGCTTATTAAAGCCATCCTGTTCTTTATACGCAAACGCATCTATAGGATTGTCGTATAATCCCAACATGTCGTTATAGTCGTTCTTCCAGAAGGAATACAAATATGAAATGGCACGACGGACATTTTGAGGTTCACCATTTCTTAAGGGATATATTGAATTCAATTCTTTTTTGCAAACAATTTCGTAAACAAAAGATGTGTCTGCACCATATAGATGACTCATGATACAAATTGTTTTTCCACATAGCGAAAGTTGCAAAGCATGATGCAGACCATCTACACTGTTACTACATTCTATGATTAAATCAAATATATCGTCCTGTTCATATGGTAATATACTAAAATATTTTTGAATCTTTTTACTCCTTTGTTCATTAACTTCCAACATTTTTATATTATCATAGTTTAATATTTTCTTTAGGTAAAACGAAAACAACATGCCAATACTTCCACAGCCATTTATCAGTATTGAAAGTTTAGGTGTTAATTTCATGCTTTCACATGCATGTAGTACACATGAAAATGGCTCTACAAGACATGCTGTTGGCAAATAAGAAAATGATGGCACTTTATATAAATAATGCTTATGAATGTTTGCATAATTAGAGAAAGCCCGGTTCGAAAACTTTCCGATTCCATTATTGACACACAAATGCGATTTATGCTCTTTGCAAAATGAGCAGTCATTACATCTATAATTAAAATCAGAAACGACCAGGTCGTTTACAGCTAATTCCTCAACATTTGCTCCTAAAGCAACTACTCGTGCAATAAATTCATGTCCTAAAGAAGTCGGATATTTCTTTCTTCGGCCAATATACTTGGAATAATCGCTACCGCAAATGCCACAATAAAGATATTTCACAGTAACAAAATCAGATTCTGGTTCTGGCAAGGAAGTTTGCGACTTTTGAAAAGTATACGGGGCTGTCATAGAATATATAATATTATCAATCATATCTTATTTCCTTTATATTTTTGATAAATGTTTTGGATTCATCATGTGTTTTCTCAGAATATCCATTAATATAAATATTTTTTATTATTTGTGCAAGCTGTTTAGTATGATGAGGCTGTAATCCTGTCATCGTTGCACCAGACATACCAAGACGAAGACCATAACCAATATTATACGGAAGCAAACGGTAATTAGTAAGAATTCCTATTTTCTCTAAATCTAAATATAACTTAAAAGCCTTATCACGACTTGGCGGTTTTATCCAACAATGATGCGTTGGAGGATCATTGTTTGTGGAAAACCGTGAAATTACTGGAATATCTAGTTTAATTAAGTTATTATCTAATGAAACGGCATTTGACAACATAGTTTTTGATAAAATTTTCAATTCATCCATGTGACCCAAAAGCAAACCTGCTGAATAAATTGAAAAAACATGCATATTTGAAACATACTTGCTAATATGAGAACGTAATCTACTCCATTTTTCGTCATCTTTTTTAGTGCATACAAAGGCTCGTTGCGGTCCTGGAAGATTTTTATGCATTGTTGATAGAATTAAATCAAACCCCATATCAAATGGATTTTTATAGTCGTTACAAATAATATTCGTTAAATATTGTGATGCGTCAAAAATTTTGTAGCATGAGCAATATTGGCACAATTCAGTAAAATCTTCATAAATTAAACCTTCACTTCTATCAATAAAAAGAACGTCTGGTTGAAAATTATCATAAACTTCTTTCGCTTTTTCTATATCAATGCAATGTCTTTGAAGATTGTAGGGCAATTCGCATATAGTTAATCCAAGTCGCTCGAGTATAGCTTTTCCAGAAGTATGCCCACCAGCTTTCTCTGAAAGATACAAAACTTTGTCACCAATATCAGTAATTGCCATGAATAAAACAGTATGAGCATGAAGCCCTGATAGGAAACGCATAGACATTTTTTCACCGCCAAGCAAATCTGACCACACAGAATAAATATAGCTTATGTCATTTGTAATGGAATTTCTTCCACTAAACTGAAGTTTTGAAGCATATTTTTCTGCGGTAGTACGTTCGGTATCTGTATTATAAAGTCCATGAAGAAATCCTGAACAGGGTTCAAGTATATCCTGAAAAGGAACATTTTCTACAGGATTAAGTATTAGGCTATTGTTAAAATCCTGTTCTTGCCTCATTAATGATTGTTTTAACTTTTTTATAAAATGATTATTATCTTCATAGCACTTTGACATACCAATCACCTGTTCTTTTTCAATAATATTTTTTGCTTAAATAAAAGATAATCCTAAATTATCCTTCATTCACCCCCATCCAATTCCTCGGATGCTTATTCACCAAAATATCCTTCTGCTTTCGGCTCGAAACATGCGTATAAATCTCCGTCGTACTGATCGAACTATGCCCCAGCATCCTCTGTATATACCGGATATCCACATCCTGCTCCAACAACAACGTCGCGAACGAATGGCGGAACATATGCGGGGTGATATGTTGGCGGATCCCGGCAAGCTCTGCATACCTCTTGATCATAAACCGCACCGATTGATCCGACAATCTCTGACCCAGCCGGTTCACAAAGAAAACATTGCAGCTCTCAATCTCTTCCCAAAACGCATCCCGGTATGCCGCCAACGCCGCCATGACCTCCGAATTCCCAATCTGCAAAATCCGCTCTTTTGCCCCCTTGCCGTAGATCAAAACATTTTTACTCACGAAATCCAGATCGGACGGCTTCAACGAACACAACTCCGAAATCCGCATCCCGGTCGCAAACAGCAGTTCGATTACCGCAATATCCCTTAAACAGCAGCGTCGCTGGTATTCGGATGCAGCCTGCTCTTTCTGCGTGTAAAGTGTTCTAAGAAAAAGCTGTATGGTATGGAAGGGGATTGTTTTTGGTAAAAGCTTTGCCTCACGGAAGCGGACTTCCAGTTTTGAAAAAGGATTCTTATCCAATATTTCCTTATACTCCAAATAATGGAAAAATGCTTTTAAACTTGCAATTTTCCGCTTAACGGTTTTGGCCTTATACTGTCCGTGCAGATACGTTATAAAATGATCCAGGCAGTTTTTGGAGAAAAATCCCAATGGATCGGAACATTCATTTTTTTCGGACGGATTGACGGACGAAAGGCTCGAAGGGCTGTGGAAAGAATTTCTGTGGGAATTGACGGAAACACCATTGAAAGGACTTTCGGAAGAAGCGGAACAATAGCTTTCATATTGTGTTAAATCAATCCGGTATGCCTTTAATGTTTTAGAATCCAAACGTTTCCTTTGCTCACAATATTCAATATAATCCTTAATATAGTCGCTTGACATATGCATAAAAAGTAACTCCTTTTATTTTTTGACCATTATAAATTCAAGTTTCTATATTGTCTATTTATTTTTTATCAAACCACTTTTATATTGTTATATAGATAAGAAAAATTTGTATATGATCTAAATTGCTAAGAGTTCAAAGTTGACATGTTAATAAATCTTGACTGCATATTACATTTATGATAAAATAAAATCATCAAAAAGATATTTTTACCCCTCGTGCTTCTGCATGTCACCGCGAACCCATAACCCATAACCCATAACCCATAACCCATAACCCATAACCCATAACCCCTGATCCTTACCACCCCGGAGAATACAATGCCAAAACTATACTTCATCAAAAAAAACATCATCCACTCCTTTCTCTCCGAAAAACACCTCACCATACTGATTTTACTCGGTATGATTATTTGCGACATCATCTTTTTTATTTACGGCAACATTTTCTGGTCTGATTTGAAAACCCGGAAATACGAAGAATACAAAAACAACATCGTAACCTTTCAGTTTGATTCCTTGGACATATCCTCATTTTTAGAGCACACTGCCACAAAAGATTTTATCACACAAACCTTCTTTGAACATAGCACCCCCGATCCGGGCGGAATACCATTAACGATTGCTGCTTACAGCCCCGCATATACCGTTGAGAATTCCGGAATACGTCTGGGTCAAAACTTAAACGGCAGCCCAATGGAATTTGTGATGAACAGTGATTATGCCCGGGCGCGGAGCGATCATGGTCTTCCTTCCGTCAAACTGAAAAACACGCTTTATTTTCTATGCGGTGACTGGACGCTCACAGGCATCCTATCCGTAAGTGGGGCAGATCGATTCGATATTTTGATCAATTTGGATGATTTCTCTTCCCATGTGAAAGAAAATATCACTGCGAGTTTTCGGTACCGCAGCAAAACTTCGCTTCTTGAAATACAGGACTTTTCGAATAAGCTACAGTCCGAATTTAACGCCCGACATGTTACAACTTTGTCCAAACCGCCGCGCACGACTTACGGCGAATTCCTGTCCGATCTGGGCGGCGTGCTTGTTCTGTTGATAATCGCTATTATCAACTATATGTTCCTGTACCAGTTTCTGCTCACCAAAAGAACCTACCTCTACGGGATTTATAAGGTCTGCGGTATGAGCAACCGCCAGGTTCTTGGCATACTTTTCGTGGAATTACTCGGTATGCTGGTGATTTCTTATGCCGCAGCCATGCTGCTTTATACGGCAGGTCTGTTTCTTCTGGGACAGTCCGTTTCCCCCGCACAGCATATGACCGAATATCTTTTTGCTTTTTTTACGGTCACCGCCCTGAATCTGTTATTCGGTGGGATTGTGGCAGGAAAGCTGATCCGGAATTCCCCGGTGAAATTGATTAAAGAAAGCATGGTGAATTAGATGGAGCGGTTGGAAATAAAGCATTTTAAACCAAAGCAGCCGAAAATCAGACAGCCCAAAATGAAATGGATAAAAATATTATTCCTGCAATTCCGGCTGAATCTTATACTGAACACCTTTTTTATCGCGGAATGTGTGTTGGTATTTTTGGTCGCAAATTCCGGTATTTCAACGCTGCTCTATGACGGATATCTCGGAAAGTATGCAGAGTTTGCGCCCGACACCACCTTTTTTCTTTCCGGCGCGGTAACACACAATGTGAAGCCGGGCGACCGAGGGGAGTTTGAGCAGCTTGTGGAGGAAATCCGTTCGGTCGATGGCGTTTCCGGTGTCGGATACCAGATGAGTGAATCCTTTTTGTCCGGGGAAAATGAAGATTTGGTTGTTAACGGATTCGTTTTAAACAGCGATATGCTGCAAATAAAATATCCACTGCGTTCCGGTGAATGGTTCGGCGGTCTGTCTTCTTCCGAAACGCAGGTTATTCTTGGCGGGGAGATCGCAGCACGGTATAAGACCGGTGAAATCATTACCCTGCACAAACTTGAAGTGATACAGGGAATCCCGCAATATATCCCAGTCACGGCCAGAGTGATTGGAATAATGCGTGATCCGGTCTTTGCGGTCAATCTCAATTTTAGTTCCAACCGACCGGATTATATTAATATGTTTGAGCTGTACCAAAATATCGTCCTTACAAACGACCTGGCGCTGGTTTCAAAGGACGATATCCGGTATCCGTTGATGTCACTTCTCGTTTTTGCCGGTTCCGATGCGGATCTTTCGCAGGTGCGCCAGGAACTGGCTGCGTTTGGGCAGCCGTTTGATTTTCACGAGGTGGACGGGTTTTATCGGGAAGGGATTGCATTAAGACTGGCCAGACAGTTACCGACGGTCGGTATCATGATATTTGGCATTCTGTTTGGCATTATGGGGATCACGTATCTTGGCACCTATCAAAATATGAAGACCTTATCCGTTTATTACCTGTACGGTATGAGCCGCAGGGAGTGTGCCATGGTGAATGTGCTTTTAAATGCGGTTATGCTTGTTCTGTCGTTTGGAGTTTCCGCGCTGCTGTATTTTGTGCCGTTTGTCTATGAAAATCTGTTTCGGCGTGCCCTGTTTGGCGCACAGAACTATATATTTTCCCTGGCTTTTATTGCGGCGGCAGCAGGACTGTCTTTTGCGGTAAGCTGTCATTTTGGGAGGAAAAGCCCTGTGGAAACACTTAGGAGGTTGGAATAGTGCTGATTGAACTGAGAAAAGTGGATAAGATTTATCGGAGCGGCACGGTATCTTTTCAGGCGCTAAAAGAGGTAGATCTGTCGGTGGAGGAAGGCGAGATGATTGCCATTTGCGGCAGGTCGGGTGCGGGGAAATCTACACTGCTTCACATAATTGGGTGTATTGATGCCTTTGATGGCGGAAGTTATTGTTTGGATGGGAATGATGTGGGAAAGCTGCGGGATGGGCAGCTATCTAAAATCCGCAACCGGTTGATTGGATTTATTATGCAGGATTTTGCGCTGGTGCCAAAGTTCACGGTTTTTGACAATATTGCCATCCCACTTTATCTGGGAGATATCAAGATGCGCAAATTACAAAGCGCAGTGCAGGAAGCTGCCGCCGAAGTAGGTCTTTCCGGCCTGCTCGGTAAAAAGGCAAACCAGCTTTCCGGGGGGCAGAAACAGCGTGTTGCCATTGCCCGCGCCATTGTCAACAGCCCGAAAATTATTTTGGCGGACGAGCCGACGGGTGCGCTTGACGCTGCCACGGCGGGCGAGATTATCCGGCTATTAAAACAGCAGAATGAAAAAGGAATCACGGTTATTGTAGTTACCCATGACAATACAGTCGCCGCCGCCTGTCCCCGGGTGATCCGGATCGGAGACGGAAGGATTCTTTCGGACGAAAAGTAGATGCATAATGAGTGGCAGGGAACGGCAATATATCCATTTGCCGTTCCCTGCCGTATTTTTTCTGGCTTTGTATCAAGCTGCCCTGGTATAAAGCCGAAAAGCAAGATTCAAGATTTATGATACTGTTACTTCCCAAGCGCCGTCTTCTGCGCCACCACCGTTGTCTTGTCATAGCACGCAAACGTACTCTCCACCAGTTCTTTCTCCGGCTTCGGCGTAAACAGGCTCACGACCGGTACGATCACAAGCCCCAAAAGCATCGCGATCGCCCCGCAGTTGATCGGCGATCGCATAATTTCCGGGAGCATTTTGGGCGCAATCATATCGATAATCATTATCACTGAACCAAATGCAAACGATACATAGCACGCCGCTTTCGTCGTTTTCTTCCAGTACAGCGAATATAAAAACGGAGCCAGAAACGACCCGGCTAACGCCCCCCATGAAATTCCCATAAGCTGCGCGATAAAGGTGATATTGCTCTTGTACTGCACCAGCGCAATCACCGCGGATATCGCGATAAACACCACGACCAGCACGCGAATCATAAGTAACTGTTTTTTCTCACTCATTTTCTTTAAAAAATTGTCTTTCAGGAAATCAATCGTCAGCGTGGAGCTTGACGCGATCACAAGCGAGGACAGCGTGGACATTGAGGCG